>OFRD01000097.1_pt1 | contig 30056 bp, 28 predicted proteins | sample 1543041 | NCBI WGS metagenome assembly OFRD01 (sample SAMN07774234, study PRJEB24372) | wastewater metagenome | isolation source: Exp Tend CN 100WW | collected 2016-02
GGCCGCAGGGTTGGAGGACCAACTCAAGGCCAGGTCAGCGGCAGGCTTGCCATCGAGCCCAGGACGCACCAGTCGATTCATGACTTTCTCGGTCACGGTGAAGACCCGTCCCTTTGAGATCGGGTCGAGGTCAGAGGCGTTACCAAACTGCACCTCATGCGCCTGGCGCAGGGTGCCAGAAGGCGCTGCCCAAGCCAGCGAGGCGCCGGTGAGCGCCGCCATGGCCATAACTAAAGTAATTTTTTTCATTTCAAGTCTCCTGAAGAAATTATTGAGGACGCAGGTCCTGGTTAACACCACTGGCCACGCCTGTCGGGGGCCAATCTGTGTCGGCCGCTCAAGTATGCCTTTGCGAATAGACCATTACAAATGACTTTTAAAGCGGCTGTAGATAAAAATTATTACATCTATAACTGAGCCACACGCAGCAACTATGCAACAGCAAACAGGGTGGCGTCATGGCCATTGCTGCGACGCATGGTTGGGCCTTCAGATTTTTGATGACACGCCATGTTTGCATGCGCCCCTGTGCTTTTGCACCCAAGCCAAAGCCGCGCTTACGATACACCCCCATGTACCGACATCCCACAGTGATCGCCATCGGCGGTGGTGGATTTACTCACCAGGCCGACCCAGCGATGGAAGACTTTATTCTTACCGTATCAGGCTGCCCGCGCCCTCGCATCGGCTTTATCGGCACCGCCAGTGGCGACGACCCGGTCAAGATTGCCCGGTTCTACGAACGTTTTACACCCTTGGCCGAACGCCTCTCCCACCTGGCGGCAGGCAGCACAGCGGCCGCCACTGCGCAGTGGGCCAAGGGGCTGGACATCGTCTACGTCGGCGGAGGCCACACGCTGCGGTTGATCAAGCACTGGCAGGAAACCGGTATCGCTCAGGTGCTCATCGCCGCAGCCCAGCGTGGCGTGCTGATGGCGGGCGTCAGCGCCGGCGCGCAGGCCTTTGCCGGTGGCATACATGTCCACCACGGCTTCAAGCGTGGGCAGACTGCCGTCGTGCATGTATGGTGCACTGAGCGCAATGTTGCGCAGCGTGGGCACCTTGAACGCACCGCGATCCGCGGCATTGCCGGTCACATCGGCGCGGCCGTTGTCGGTGCTGTTCACGCTCAAGCGTTCAAAGCCGCCGTTGGTGAAGAGCGGGCCCGGATGGCAGTTGTAGCAGCCGGTGGCACCGCTGCGGAAGAGCGCGAGGCCGCGCTTTTGGGAGGCGCTGAGGGCGGTGCTGTCGCCGGCGGCGTAACGGTCGAAGGGCGTGTTGTTTGCGAGCAGGCTGCGCTCAAACGCAGCGATTGCATAAGTTACCTGTTCAAATTTGATTGAAGATGATTGGCCCGGAAAAGCCGCTGCAAATAATTCTGCGTAGCGTGGCATTGCTGCCAGTTCAGCTTCCAGCTGCGCCGGCTGCACTGCCATTTCGGCGTGGTTGGTGAGCGGCGTCAGGCTTTGTTCTTCGAGCGTGGTCGCGCGCCCGTCCCAAAATAAGTTCTGGCTGTAAGCCACGCCGTACAGTGCGGGCGTGTTGCGCGTCAGAGTGACGCTGCCTTGCGCCAGTGGCTGGCCATCGGTGAAGCCCAGCGCCGGGTTGTGGCAGCTGGCACATGCCAGCTGGTTGTTGGTGCTCAGTGTGGCATCGAAAAACAGCAGGCGGCCCAGCTCCACTTTTTGCGGCGTGCTGGGGTTCGCGCTGTTTGCGACAGGCTGCGGCATTGGAACCTGCAGAATGCCGGCTGCACCCCGCGCTGGCGCGCCCACCTTCAAGTCAGCGTCCGGGATTACCGGCTCATCATGAGTGGGCAGGGCCGCCAGCAGCAGCACAAGCAGCAGCGGCAATCCAACAATCCACAACGCGGTCTTCTGCCATACTTTGAGTTTCATATGCAATCCACTGGCCTATGCGTTCACGGGGCGTTCTGCTAGTTATTGCAGCGTCTGCATAAACGCCACCAAGTCCGCAACATCGGTTGTGGTGAGCGATTTTGCCAGTGTGCTGTCCATTTGCGCCATTTCAAAACCGGGCACCAAAAAGTCGTTGGGATGCAGGATGGACTCTTCCAAGTAAATTTCTGCCGGCATGCCGGGCACCCGTGTGCCGGCGCGGCTGGCAACGCCCGCCAGCGGCGGCCCCACAATAATAGTGCCGGCTGTGAGTGCGTGGCACGATGCGCAGCGCCCGGTGCCGCTGAAGAGCTGCGCCCCGCGCCCGGCACTGGAAGCGGGGTCCGGGGTTGGCCGGGCAGCGCCTGCAGCCGGCGAGCAGGCTGCTGCCAGCACGGCCAGCAGCGCAAACAAGGTTCGCTTTTGCATTTGTGCGGCGGATTATAATGTTGACGCGGGAACCAAATTTAGCAACGGCTGAGCGGACAAAGCGCGGACTGCTCTTGCAATACCGGATGAATACATGGACACCAACATAAGAATGCTGTTTGCGCGTGAGATTCTAGACTCGCGCGGCAATCCAACCGTGGAGGTTGAAGTGGTGCTGGAAGACGGCAGCAACGGGCGCGCTGCGGTGCCGTCCGGCGCATCCACCGGCGAGCACGAGGCGTTGGAGCTGCGCGATGGAGACAAGGCGCGCTACCAAGGCAAGGGCGTGCGCAAGGCGGTGGCAAATGTCAATGGAAAGATTGCGCAGGCGCTGCTGGGCATGGATGCGTGTGAGCAGCGTGCAGTGGATGCGCGCCTGATTGAGCTGGACGGCACACCAAGCAAATCAATACTGGGCGCGAATGCAATCCTGGGCGTAAGCCTGGCGGTTGCGAAGGCGGCGGCTAATTCCAGCAGCCTGGCGCTCTTCCGCTACATTGGCGGAACGCAAGCGCATGTGCTGCCAACGCCGATGGCGAATATTTTGAACGGCGGTGCGCACACCGGCTGGCAGAGCACGGACATGCAAGAGTTCATGGTTATGCCGCTCGGCGCGCCCAGCTTTAGCGAGGGACTGCGCTGGGTGTCTGAGATTTACCAGGCGCTCAAAGGCGTGCTCAAGCAGCGCGGTTTGAGTACGCTGGTGGGTGATGAGGGCGGTTACGCGCCGGCACTAGCCACCAACGCGGCTGCGCTGGAAGTGATACTGAGCGCAATTGAGCAGGCCGGATATAAACCGGGCGAACAAGTGGGCCTTGCAATTGATGCGGCTGCGAGCGAGCTATATGACGAGCAGACCGGCAAGTATCACTTGCGCATCGAGAAGCGCCAGCTTACATCAGCGGAGATGGTGGCGTTTTGGACAGACTGGGTGGCGCGCTACCCGATTGTTTCGATTGAGGACGGGCTGGACGAGAACGACTGGACGGGCTGGCAGCAGCTGACGAGTGCGCTGGGCAGCCGCGTCCAGCTGGTGGGGGATGATTTGCTAGTGACGAACACCGAGCGCGTGCGCCGCGCCATTGATGAACGCGCAGCGAATGCACTGCTTGTGAAACTTAACCAGATTGGTTCGCTCACAGAAACTGTTGCAGCGGTGGACATGTGCCAGCGTGCGGGCTGGGCGGCGGTCACCAGCCATCGCTCTGGAGAAACGGAAGACGCCACCATCGCCGATCTGGCGGTGGCGCTGAATATGGGGCAGATTAAGACGGGCGCACCGGCACGCACAGACCGGGTGGCCAAGTACAACCAACTATTGCGGATTGAGGAGGATCTGGGTTCTGCCGGCGTGTACGCGGGCTGGGGTGCGCTGCGCCGCTAGCGCGGCGATTGCTGTGCGCCGCGCCTTAGCCTGGCGCAGGTTGGTGGTGTGAAGCGCGCGTGCGCGGGCGTAGAACTTGCGGGTGGGCCGTTAGCCGCCATCAATGGCAGCACGGGCTTCGCGGCCGGGAGCTGGTGCGGAGCACAGCGGGCAAATATTCCAGTTCAACTCCAGCGGCTGCTTGCACTGGCTGCAAGTCTTGCGCAGCAAAATTTGGCAGTGCGGACAAACCAGCCACGCGGGGCGCGTCAAGCGGTTGCAGCCCGGACAAAACGGGCGCTCTTCGATGCTCTGCAGCAGCGCTTCTTCTTCAAGCGAGCGCGCATAGCCTTCCGCCACAGTCTCGCGCGGGCGCAGAATCAGGTAGACTATAAATCCGGGAATGTTGAGCACAAGCACAACAATTGCTGCCAGCAGCTGCGCAAAGAAGTCGCGGGAGCGGGCGCGCATGTCACGAAAAGTCCACACAACCAGTGCAGCCCACAATGCCGCCAGGAAGGCGCCAATCAGGGCTACGCCGGCAATGGCATAGTTTTGAAGCGAGACAGGATCCAGCTGAATCATTAGGGCAAGAATTGCGGGGCTGCGCGCATTATAGCATTGGGCGCAGCGAGTTTTATTGGAGGCGTGATGTCGCGAGCATTGACAGCGCAACCGACCGCAGCCGTGGCGCCGGCCGCACTGCGAATGACAGACCTGAGCCCGCAAGACCGGCCGCGCGAGCGGCTGTGGCTTGTGGGTGCCGCCATGCTTTCCACGGCTGAACTGCTTGCCATACTTTTGCGCGTGGGTGTGCGCGGTGAAAGTGCGTTGCAGCTTGCGCAGCGTGTGCTGGTGGAAATGAAGGGCGTTGTGGGGCTCATGAATTTGGATCCGCGCGCCCTGGCGGATATTCATGGAATTGGCAAGGCCAAGGCGGCGCAGTTGAGTGCAGCGGTGGAACTTGGCCAGCGGGTGGCTGGCGCACAGCGCGGCGAGCGCCCGCGCGTAAGCTCCGCAGAAGATGCGTGGCGCCTGCTGGCTCCGCGCATCGGCGAGCAGGAACAGGAACATGTTGTGGTTATGCTGCTGGACACCCGCAACCAGTTGATTGATATTATGGACGTTTACACCGGATCATTAAACGCATCCATGATCCGCATCGGCGAGCTGTTTCGTTTTGCGGTGCGCAACAATGCCGCCAACATCATTGTTGCGCACAACCACCCCAGCGGCGACCCGACGCCGTCGCCCGAGGACGTGGCCGTAACGCGCTTGATGGTGGATGCTGGCAAGCTGCTCGACATTCCGGTGCTCGACCACATCGTCATCGGCCACCAGCGCTTCGTGTCACTTAAGGAGCGTGGTGTAGGATTCAGTTAGCGGGTGCACAGGCGCCGCCGCAAGCACGGTGCGCGGCGCGGCCGGTGCGAATGCTGCCGTTTTTGTAAACGAGAAACAACATGCCTGACAACCATATTTTTTTGCTGCCCAAGGCAGACTACTACCAATGGGTGGCTGCGAGCCGCGAATACGTGCTTCGCTTCAAGCTCAACATCACGCCTGACATTGACTCGGCTGGGCGGTTTAATTATCCGGGGCAGTTGATCACTTACATTGACGGCGCCGGCGCGGACCGCGACATAGCCGCATATCTCACAGAAAAATATCCGCTGGCCAAGCTCGATCGGCTGGGTGCTGCCAGCCCGGTGGCACTGGCTCCGCTGCTGGCCGTGCGCATTGCCAGTGGCGACCGGCTGGGCGCAGCTGCTGCAGCGCTGCGCTTGGTTTGGCCAACTGACTACAACGTTGTCACGCAGCCTTTCGGTGTGAACGCGGACATCTACCGGCGCTTCGGGCTGCCCGGGCACGAGGGCATCGATATTCGGGCGCCTATGAATGCCAACATTTACGCCTGCGCTGACGGTACCGTCTCACGGGTGAACGATGGCTCCGGCAATCATGCGTATGGCATTCACGTGCGCATCAACCACCGCGACGGGTACCAGACCATCTACGCGCATCTGACGCAGGCGCTGGTTACAGCCGGGCAGGTGGTGGTGGCCGGCGAGCGCATTGGGCTGGGCGACTCGACTGGCAACTCATCGGGCTCCCATTTGCACTTGACGCTGAAGAAAGCGGGCGCCACGGCTGCCGGGCTCACAGCGTATCCGAACGACATTATTGATCCGGCGCCCTTTCTGGTTGTGCCGGCGGCGGGCGCCATCAAACCGGCGCAGGCAGCCAAGTTTGACTGGCCGTTGAACCGCTGCCTGGTGGGATTGCACAGCCGCGCCGACGGGCCGGTGCAGCCGCCTGACTTGGAGGTGATCAAGGCTGCCCGCATCGAAGCGGTCAAGTTTCTTTCCAGTGCGCAGCCAGCCGATGTGGATCAGGTGCGTGCACTGCGGCCGGACGCATTTTTTATGGTGCGCATGTTTGCAGGCTTCAACAATCGGGTTGTGACGCCGGCAGATTTTTGTTCATGGATGGAGTATGAGCTCAAGCCGTTCTACGAGCGCGGCGTGCGTTACTTTGAAGTGCACAACGAGCCCAACCTGCAAATTGAAGGCTGGGGCTACACATGGCAGGATGGCCGGCAGTTTGCCGCCTGGTTCCTTGAGGTGATGCGGCGCATGCGCCAACTTTATCCCGCAGCGAAGTTTGGTTTCCCGGGGCTTTCACCTGGGCACAATATTCCAGGCCAGCGCCTTGAGCTGGCGTTGTTTCTTGACCAGGCAGATGAAGCAGCGCGCGCAGCGGACTGGGTGGGCTGCCATTGTTACTGGCAGGATGAAGCCAGCTTGCGGCAGCCAGTTGGCGGGTTGGGCTACGAAGATTACCGGCGCCGCTTTCCGGACAAGCTGCTGTTTATCACTGAGTTCTCCAATACTTCACCAACAGTGGACGCGCAAAGCAAGGGCGCGCAATATGTGGAGTTTTACCGGCGCCTGCGGGTTGCACCGGGCATCGGAGCCGCATTTGCATTTGTAGTGTCTGCATCGGCAAACTTTCCGCACGAGGTGTGGCGCGCAGAGGATGGCCGCGCGACGGCCGTACCGGCGCTTGTTGGTAAGCGCGGCTTCTAAAAGCGGCCGATACGCTAGGCGGGTTTTTCCACCAAGATTGGTTCGCGGATTCCGCCGAGTGCACCGAAATTGTTAATGCGTTCCAGCAGGGTTTCGGTAATCGTGAAACCCGGCGCCATTAACTTCGTGCCGTCGGCCGTTTCCACATTGGATGCGAGCACATAACCGGTGCGCAATTCTTTGGCAAGCACCGGTATCGCAACCGGTCGGCGCACGGCGTTTCCCTTGCCCGGCGCGTATCCAAAGAAGCGCATGGCCACACTCAAAATATCGGGGTCGTAGCGCGCCTGGCTGTTGTACATGGCGGCCAGTGCATCCTGGCGGCCAGTGCCACGCATTTCTATTTCCGCGAGGTCAATCAACACCTTTAGCACGCGCGCGCCGTAGGGGATCTGCTCGCCCTTCACCGTGTCCAGCGGAAACCCGGTGCCGTCATAGTTTTTGTTTTGATAGAGGACGATGTCGGCAACTTTATCGAGGCGCGGAATTTTTGCAATCAGCGTGCGTCCGCTGGCAGGAAAGCGCTGCACAATTTCAGCTTCGACGGCTGAGAGGGCCACCTTGCTGTTCCACTTTGCAATCAAGCTCGCCGGGATTGTGATCAAGCCTACATTGCACAGCATGGCCGCCACTTCCAGTTCCCAAGTGCTGCGCAGTTCAATCTCCTTGGCCAGGCTGCGCAAATTTTGGCGCATCGCCATGCTGCGCCCAAATGAAAGTGGGTCCACCGCCGACAGCACTTCGCTCAATACCGTAATCGCACCCGCAAGCGTGCGATCCACCAACTCGCGCTCCAGTATGGCCTCGCTATGGCGCCGCAGGGCGTTCTCAATTGCCTGGCGTAATTTTGGAGCGGGGCAGGGTTTTGTGAGCACCTGAAAGACTGCGGCTTCGTTGACAGCATCCACAACAACCGCAACGGTTGTTGGAGCAGCGAGCACAATGCGAATCGTTGCCGGGCTTGTGTTCTTAACATCGGTTAGAAATTTAACACCGCTGGCTTCGCCGAGCTGCAGCTCACTGAGCACAATTTGGAAAGGACCTGACTGCTGCAAGAGGCGCAGACCATCCGCCACATTCATTGCTGATTGAATTGCATAGTCGGTGGAAAGCGCGCGCTGCGTTTCAGCCAGGGTGAAAGGATTGCTGTCGACTAGCAGGATTTTTGCGGGGCTCATACGGTTGTTGTGATTTTCATGCAGGCACTTAGCCTGGTGCTTCTGCTTTTGCCAGAGCTGCCGGGCACGCCGCTACCCTGGCATTATAAGTCAGCATTAGTGGAGATATGGTCGGCTTGCAATTGCGTTGCATTCTGGCAGTTTTAATTTGCGGGCTGCACCCGCAAAATTTCGTAGATCGGGTTCCCATCGCGGCGGCGGACAAGCTGTACCCGACTCCAGCCATAGCCCATGGATTTGGCGAGAGCTTCAAACGCCGGCCGCCGGTCGAAGACTGCATCGTTCACATGAAAGACGAACAGGGTTCCAGTTGCCTGCAAAAGCGGCCGCAAGCGCTGCGCAAACTCCGCATTTGAATCCCACTCATAGCCAAAAATTTCTTGCGGATGGATGCGGTCCGCGGTAAGCAGCCGGATTTGCGGCGAGAAGCCCCAGTCCATTGCTGCTACAGCCGGCGGATTGAGCTCGGTCAGCGTGGCTGCGAGGCGTTCAATTGCATCGCTGTGCGCAGCGCGGCCGCCGCTCCTTGTGAGCAAGCGGTGGTAGCCAAAATCCATTTGGACATCGCGCAAAAACAGCGGAACCAAAATCAATCCGGCCACCACACTTAGCGCATCGTGGCGCCACAACAGCCGTCCCAAACCCAGTGCCACAATCGAAATCCAGATTGGCGTGAACAGTGCAAGGTGGTGCGGGAACAAGCCGGACACTGTAAACACCGTTGCGATGAATCCAAACAGCATGACGAGCAGCATGGCGCGTGGTCCGCGCTCAGGTTGAAATCCGATGAGCACAGCGCTGAGAAGCAGCGCCAAGTCCCACAGCGGGTTGGTGAGTGTGCCGCCGAGGTACGAGAGGTGATCGCGCCCGCCAACTACGGCACGCAACTGTGCGAAGCGGGTGGCCAGGTTTGAAACCAGGGCGCTGTTGTCCACTCCGTAGTAGGAGACGGCTGTGTTGGATTGCAGTGACAAGAGTGTTCCGCCGCTCAGCAAGTTATAGATGATGAGCGGTGCGCAGCCGGCAGCGAATCCAGCCAGCAATCCGGCAGCTTCCTGCCAATGCGGGCGGCGCGGCCAGAAGCTGCGCGCCGGCTGCAAGAGCAGTGGTGCGTTCAGCAGCAGGCCGGCGAGCATCATTCCGAAAAGCACCCACACAAAAAGCAGCTTGGCGTACAAGCCGAAGCCGGCTGTGAGGCCCAGCAACGCTGCGCGCTGCCATCCGCCATTGCGGCCCCAGCTGCTGGCTGCCCACAGCACCAGCGCCGCACACAAGATGCTGAGCGATGCCACGAGCACGCCTTGCCGGGTCCAAAAGACAAACGAGGGCTGAACGGCCAGCAGCGCAACGCCAACGAGTGCCGTGCGGTTGTCTGCGATTGAAGCAAGGCAGCCATAGGTGGCAAGCAGTATGGCACCGCCGACAAATAATGCCGGCACTCGCACGCTGAGCGTGCCCGGACCGAGCAGCCACGCGAACGGCGCAGCCAGATAGACAAAGCCAGCGCCGATGTAATCTTGCACCATTAGTGGAAACTGGCGCGGGCCCAGTCCCGAGTTGCGGAATGCGTCGACCGGTGCGCCGGACGCCAGCTGCCACGCTTGCAGGCCTGCCTCTTGCGCTTCATCGTTGTGCAAGCCCGGCAGCCGCAGCTGGTAACCAGCCAGCAGCAAATAGACGAGAAGCGGCAGCGCTAGCAGCGCTGCATCGTGCAGGGCGGAGCGGCGCAGCAAGCGCTGGCTCGCTGCCTGCAGCCAGCTCAATCTTCCGCCAGCAGTTCTACTGCGCCCACATAACTTTCGAAGCTGTGGCCTGAGGCGTACAACGAAATGGTATCGATGCTGACGGGCGGGCGCCCGCCGGTTTTGAAAAGTTCAAGCAGGTTGGGCGAGTCGTAGCCGTACCACTCTGCGCGCTGGGCAAACTGGTGGTCGGAAGTGGGCGGGCTGCACACCACGCAGCGCTTGGATGTGCCGGCGTCGGTGCTTGCCAGATAGTAAAAGCCCTGCAGCCACTCGGTGGGTTTGCCGTTCGCGTCGGAGTATTCAATGCGCAGCATCAGCGGACACTCCGTGCCCAGGGTGCCGCAGTTGCGCAAATCCTGAAATGCAAGCCACAGGTCCAGATGCAGAGTCAAGCGGCGCAGGTCGCGCACGTCGTACTTGAGGTCCTGCTTGACGCCGGTCTCAGCCCAATTGATGCCGCGCCGCGCAAGCTGTACGGCGGTGCGCCCCTGCTGCTCGCCTAACTGCACTTCGCCCGGCGCCTCGGCGGCATCCGCGCGATTGCGGAATGTGGTCCAGCCGTCTGTGATGGCGGCGGCAAAATTGCCGTTGCGCACAAGGTTGCGCTGGCCGCGCAGCACCACCAGCTCGGATGTGCCCGTGCGCACAATTGTGCGTTCGTCGGCGGCGAGCTGCAGCGTGCTGGCAAGCGTGGTGACCGTGGCAGTGCCGTCGCGCACACTTACGCTGGTTTCTCCGGCTGTCACTTCAACCGATACGATGCCGGCAGCATCAATGGTTATGTTTGCCTGCGGCGTCCGGATTATCAGCTGCACCGCGCGCGTAGTGCCGGCCGCGGCACTTGCCCGCAGCCGGCCGCGGCGCAAGGAGACGTCTATCAGGTGCGGCTGCGGGCTGAACTCAAATCGCGGCGTGTTGGCGCGCAGCATCACCAGCTGCGTGTCAGAGTAAAGGTTCACAGCGCCCAAGGTTTCATTGGTGAATGGTGCCGAGAAATCAAGCGTGGCGCGGGACGCGCCGGTAGTTTCAAGCGCTGTGCCGGACTGCAAGTTCTCGAGCGAACCGAAGACGGCTTCGGCAATTCCCACCGAGGGCCGGCTGGCGTAAGCGCTGCCGGTGGCAAGTGTGAGCGTTACGCTCTGGGATCGCCCGGAGTTATTCAGCAGCCAGCGCACACTAAGTGGAACTGCAATCACAGTTATGCAAAATGTTCCAAATGCGGCCAGCATGACCGCCCAGGCAAGGCGTTGTGGGTCGTTGCGCATGGCTAGGGCAGCGTGGGAGCCGCGCGCGCCAAGACAGCGGATGCAATGCTTAGGCGCGGAGTGGATCGCAATTCAAATGCATCCTCAGCAGCAGCAACGCCGGAGTTGGGGACGCGTTCTAAAAGCCGCCAGTGCGATGTGGAAGCGGATGGCATGCTCATGCAACTGTAAAGCATTTTTGATGAACGGGACAATTTAGACGCCAGACCAGTGTTGGTGCTTGTTGTGTTTCGGCGGCGCTGATGCCGGCAGCATTGCGGGCGGTGCTTGCCGTATGGCGCTTCAACAGGTAATCTGCGCGCAGCGGCTGGAGCGCATAGGTAAACATGCGGACGGCGCATTGTCAGATCGCCGCGCGCCCGGGAGTGTCCTCCGCATCGTCGTCATCTGCTCCGCCGAACAAGTCAAAGTCAAGGTCGCCGCTGAGCAGGTCGAGGGTGGCGATAGCTTCCTCAATCTCCTCGGATAGCTCTGCATCTTCTTCGGCAAGCGCTTGCAATTGGTAAAGCGCTGCGCGCGCATCTGTTCCGCCAATTTCGCCAAGCGCCCACACCGCTTGCGATACGGTATCCGGCTCGCCATCCATCGCGAGCTGCAAAATTTGCGGGACGGCTGACTGCACTTGAAGTTCACCACAGGCATGCACAGCCGCGGTGCGCACGAGATCAACCGCATGGTCCAAGCCGCGTTCCGCAAGCTTGCTCCAGCGCGCACCATCGCACGTGTGGCCCATTGCCAGCAATGTGCTCGCCAGCATTTTGGCATCGCTCGTTTTGGAGGCAGCAAGCAGTACGTCATTTACCTCAGGCAAAATGCAATAGCCGAGCGCCTCAAGCGTGGTGCGCTTGACGGTTGCGTCGGCGTCCGCACGATGTGCATGCAGTACGCCCGCCTGAATGCGCGCCATCAAATGTTTTGGCAGGTCTTCGGTGGCGCCAAGGGCGGCGTAGCCCAGCAGCTCGTGCGCGGCTTGGGCGCGGCAAGGCGCATGCGGATCAGTTTGCAGCAAGTCCAGCAGCAGGATCACCGGCTTCGGGTCGGCGTCATCAAATAGCAGTGGCACAGCCGCCGTGCGCACGTCGCCGTCGGGGTCGGCCAGGGCGGCGGTTGCCACGGCACTAAAGTCGAGCGTGGCGTTAGCTTCCAGCAGGGGCTGCAGCGCCAGCAGAATCTCGCAGCGCCGCGCCACAGTTATGCGCCCCCAGATTACTTGGAAATCATGCAGCGCCTTCGTATGCAGGCCGGACAGCGCAGCGAGCGCTTCGCCGGAAGGCTTGGCGCCCGGCTCGGCAAGTTGTGCCAGAAGCTTGCTTGGCATCAGTGGTCATGCGCGCTGGGGCGCCCAGTCTGTCCGCCGGTTCATTGCAATACAAGCGGGTTGGAAATATCCTGGTACACCAGCACCACCATCAAAGTGATCAGCAGCGCCATGCCAATGAAGTGCACCCGGCCTTCCGTTTCTGGCGCAATGCGCCGGCCGCGCAGAAATTCCAGCAGCACAAACATGATGCGCCCGCCATCCAGCGCCGGCAGCGGCAGCAGATTGGTGATGGCGATCATCAGGTTGATGATGCCCACAAACTGCAGCAGCGGGAAAATTGCACCGAGCTCCACGGACACATTCACGGCCTGGTCATTGATGGCTTTGATGCCCACCGGCCCCACAAAGCGCAAGTCGCTGGCATTTACCTGCTGCCTCACAAGGCGCACGGGCAGCATTAAAACTTCGCGGGCTTGGTTGGCCAGCTCGCTGGCAGCGCGGGTCGCGGCGCGCGCCATGTTGTAAGTTGTCAACTTCCATGTCATGCCAATGCCCAGCGGGCCCTGGCCGGCTGGCCAGCTCTCGCGGGGAGTCATTCCAATCTTCAAGTTCTCGCCGGCGCGCTCAACTTGCAGTGTAAGCGGCTGCCCGAGGTTGGAGTAGGTAATGTCTGCCAGCTGCTGCGGCGTGTGAATGGATGTGCCGCCAACTTGCTGGACAACATCATCAGCCAGCAGGCCGGCAGCCGCTGCTGGTGAGTTAGGCTCAACGCGCGCCACAACCACAGTGTCCGGCCAGCCCGTGGTAAACCCAAACCAAAAAAGCAAAAATGCAACCATCACATTTGTGAGCGAGCCGGCAGCCAGCACCACAATGCGCTGCAAAGGCGGTGCGGACGCGAGGCCATTTGGAACAGTCGGGTCGTCCTCGCCGGCCGGCCGCACAAATCCGCCGAACGGCAGCCAGTTCAGCGTGAACTCTGTCTCACGCCATTTTCCGAGGCGCAGCATGCGCGGCGGAAATCCGATGCCAAACTCGGTGACCCGAATTCCAAAATAGCGGGCGGCCAGAAAGTGCCCGAGTTCGTGGAACAAAATCAGGCCGCAGAATACGACCAGAAAAATCAGCAAATTGCGAATCCATTCGAGCATAATTTGACCCTCTAGGCGCTGATTATACCGTTCCGATTTTGGAAGATATGGTGAAAGAGTTGTGACAATGCCAACTGTGTTGCCGTGGCAGCAGCGGTAGGTGCAGGCAGCTGGTCAGCGCGGGCTGGCAGCTGCCGCAAGGATGGCAGCTGCCAGCTTGTTGGCCAGCAAGCCCGTGCCGCGTGGCGTCATGTGCACGGCGCTATCGGTAAATTCACCACTCGGCACTGCATCCCACCAATCAAAGTAGCGCCAGCCATTTGCGCGCGCTGCTTCGGCCATCCATGCGCGGTATTGGTCATAGGCCCAGCGTGGATAAAAAAAGTTGTAGCGCAGATCGCTGTTGGCGCCGGCACTGACAAACATCGGCTCGTTGACGAGCAGCAACTCTGCGGGACGCGCAGCTGCAAACCCGGCTGCCAGTACATCGAACGCCAGGTCTGGCTGCGTCAATTGTCCGGGCGCGAAGCCGGCAAATGTTGTGTTGGCAGGCAAATCCTCCATGCGCCGCACGTACGTATCTGGAATATCCTGGTCGACGCCGGTCGCGGCCCACAATGGCCCGTAAAGCTGCAGGCGCAACAGGTCGGCGAGATTGCGGCGCTGGCCAAGCAGCGTGCGGGCGAAGAAGTCACGCTCCACGAAGCGCGCATCTGCAACTGCTGTGCGCAGCGCGTAGCGGGCCGCAAGCGCCCGCACTTCATCCGGATTGTTTTGCAACAACGGCGGGAAGAGCTGCTTAGTGGTTGCAAACGACTCGAGCGTTACGCACCAAACGACAAGCTGTGGCGCATAGCTGCGCGCCATGTCCAGCAGCAGCAAATCTTTGGTGAGCGACATGACCGGATAGCCAAGGTTGTATGCGCGCAGCCGGCGGCCGTCTGGCAGGCGTGTGTTGCTGCGGTTTAGTTGTGCCGTGAGCGTCTCGCTGGCTGGCAGGCGGTACCCCCACACGGAGGAGTCTCCGATCACAACCACGCGATACTCATTTGCGGGGACGGGCACGGGCGCAGCTGCCAGCTCATGGGATGCGATCATGGCGGGCAGTGAGTACAGGCTCAGGTTGTAGGCGCGTGACGGGTTCTCGCCGTAAGGCAGGCGCGTGCGCCCCGGCAGCAAATAGTTGTATGCAGAGACCCGGCCGAGCGCGGGCAGCGGATTGAGCCACGCAAAGACCACGTTCAATATCAGGAAAAGCACGCCGGTCTTCAATGCCAGGCGCGCAAGTGAGCGTCCGTCTGTGCGTGGCGTTTGATATGGTGTGGCAGCCATCACGCGCGTGCCAGCAGGCGCAGCAGCACCCACCAGGAAAGTTGCGGGCTTGCAATTGCAAACCATACCCAGCCCAGTGCCACAAAGTGAAATGTGAGCAGCGCGCCGCTGACATGCAGCACTCGGGCGGTGAGTGGAGTTGGCGCAAGGGCCGCCATGCGTGGGCGCATCCACTCAGCCCAGCGGTTGTGCACGAACAATCCTGTGCCATGCCACAAGCCCCAAATTAAAAAGCCAGCACTCAGGCCGTGCCATGCGCCAATCAAGATCATTGTCAATAGTTGTGTAATTAGAATGATCAGCGCCGGCGGCAAGTTGCGCGGGCTGGCCCGCAGTGCGCGCGTTGCCGGGTTGAAAAAGTGCGCGCGGAACCACTGCGCCAGGGACATGTGCCAGCTGTTCCAAAATTGCGTCAGGTTTGGGCGCGAGTAGGGCGCGTTGAAATTCTCCGGCAGGCGCACGCCCAATAAGTTGCCAAGGCCAATTGCAAGGTCCGTATATCCAGAAAAGTCCAGATACAAACGCAGCGCGTAAGCGTAGAGCAAAACCCACAGCCAGCCGGCAGAGGTAGCTTGGGCCGCGTTAATTTCGTTGAGGCTAAATAGCGCGAGGCTGTCCGCCAACACAAACTTTTTTGCGAGCCCGCTCGCAATGCGGCCCAGGCCGGCGCTCATGTCCGTGGCGCGGGGTGCAAGTGCTGAGCGCAGATCTTGCGCAAAGCGTGCGGCGCGGTCAATCGGGCCAGCCACCAGTGCGGGAAAGAACACCACCCATGTTACAAATTCACGCAGCGTCAGGGCTGGCATTTTCCCGTTGCGAAATTCGAACAGCGCGTGCAAGAGCCGAAAGGCAATATACGAAAAGCCCAGCCAGCGAATGTCATTACCGCTGGCCAGCGTGGTGTCCTGCCCGGCCAGCCCGCGCAGTGTGCTGCTGGCAAAGGCTGTCAGCACATCCACCTTTAGCAATATGAAGAGTGCGAACACTGCCAGCACTGCCAGAAGTGCTGGCAGTGCGCTGGCTTTGCCGCGCTGCGCCAGCACCAGCAAGCCTGCAAAAAGTGCGAGCACGAGCACCACCGTTTCGGGTGGCGGTGCGCGCCCCAGAGAGAAGCGCAGCTCGGGTGCAAGGTAGCGCGTGAATGCAAGGGCAATGCAAAGCGCAGCGATGGCAGTTGCGGTGGCGATGTCAGCGCGGGCAAGCGGCTGCGCAGCTGGCCGTGTGATTGCCCAGACGGCAGCGCACATCAGCAGCGTTCCCAGCGGCAGCCAGTAGTCCAGCTGGCGCACTCCAGTCACCGGCTGCAGCAGGAAAAGAACCAGCGAGCTGCTCAGGCACAAAATCCAAGTGCGCACAGCCGGGCGCTCCAGCAATCCGGAGAGGCGGGCGCCGGCAGCCAGCGATGCAAACGCCACAACTTGCAAAAGTGTCACGGAGCGGCGTGCCCTAAAAGCCCTGGTAGATCCATTGCGGGGCGCTGTCTGCGCTGATGATGGCGAGGGCAGCGAGCAGCAGGCACAGCAAAACAGCGATCAGATTTTCTCGGGTGAATAGCATTGACTAAGCGGGATTGTGCGGTGAAGCTGACGCTGCAGTAAAATGCCGCCAGCCAAAGCAATTGCATCATCGGTGATGCCATGCCAGAGTTGGCTGCGCGCAGTATACCTGTGCCGCCTGCATCTGCAGCCGGCGCTCACGGACAAAGCAGCGCTGCTTTTAGCGGCGGGAGGTTGTGTTTGATGTTGCCGCCCGAGGCCCTTGTGTTGGTTGGAGTTTTGCCGGCGCCGCGCGATCTGGAAATTGCCCGCGTGTTGGGCTGGTATCGCATTCCACTTAAGAGCGCGCCCAAGAATGTGGCGGTGGACTTCCTTGCGTTTTATCAAACCAGCAAGTTCACGGATGGCAGGTGGATGATCCGGCACTTTGCGCAGGTGTTGGGGCACGAGCTGGTGACGCGCGCAGAACTGCTGCGCGATGAACCCGGGCACGTGCGCGCGCAAGAGCAATACTACAAACTGCAGCTGGGCGCGCTGCAGTCGCTGGCGCAGCCGATTGTTTCTGCGCAGTGGCGGCGCATCACTTTTTTTTACACACTGGGCGAACACCTCAACCACGCCACAGAAATCAACGAGCTGATGATGGGCAGCTCTGAACGCGAGCTGCTGTGGACGGCATTGCGCGAGCGCAATCTGCCGGCCGAAAAGCAATACCAGCCCGCGCCGCACCTGCCGAATCTGGATTTGGCGCTGTTATGCCAGTTGGGCGGGCTTGGCATCACAATTGGTGACAGTGCGCCGCAAGCTGCGCCGGGCTGGCATGGCCTGCATATTCCTGTGAGCGCTGTGCGCAGCGATCCCGCCGGCTGCGCCGCACAGATTGCAGCCGCAGTTGCGGGGCTTTCCGGATTGAAGCAGCTGCCCGAATAAATACCGGCGCAGCCTGCGCATAAAGTGCGCATGCTAAAATCACAAACATGTTAATCACCAACGCAAGCGTTGTGACATGGGGCGCGCCAAACCAGATAATTAATGACGGCGCACTTTATTTTGTTGGTGATCGCATTGTTGAGATCGGCTCAAGCGCTGAACTGAGCGCGAAGTATCCCGATGCTGAGCGGCTGGATGCACGCGGCCAGCTGCTGATGCCCGGCAATATCTGCGCGCACACGCATTTCTACGGTGCGTTTGCACGCGGCATGTCCATTCCGGGCGATCCGCCAAAAGACTTCCCCGAAATTCTTGAGCGCTTGTGGTGGCGCTTGGACCGCGCACTTACTGCGGAAGATGTGCGTTACTCTGCGCTCGGCGCACTTGTCAACGCAGTGCGGCAGGGCACAACTACGCTGATTGATCATCACGCCAGCCCGCAGTGCGTGGACGGTTCGCTTGATGTTTTGGCGGGTGCGGTGCGCGAAAGCGGTGTGCGCTGTGTGCTGAGTTACGAAGTGACGGACCGCAACGGTGCGGTTGAAGCGCGTGCCGGCATTGCGGAAAACATGCGCTTTATGGCGTTGTGCAAGCGGCAGCCGCATCCGTTGCTGGCTGCCAGCTTTGGGCTGCATGCAGGCCTGACGCTCTCCGATGCGACGCTTGCTGCGTGCGCCGGCGCCAATCCGCACGGCGGTTTTCATGTGCATGTGGCGGAGCATGAGGCGGATGAATACCACTCGTTGCAGCAGTATCAGCGGCGCGTTGTAGACCGATTGCACGCTTTTGGGATTCTGGGCGCGCGCTCAATTGCGGCGCACTGTGTGCACATTGACATGGCTGAGGCGCTGTTGCTGCGCGACACGCAGACTTGGGTAACGCATCAGCCGCGCTCTAACATGAACAATGCCGTGGGTGTGGCCGATGTGGAGGGCTTGCTGCGCGCCGGGGTGCGCGTGGCGCTTGGCAATGACGGCTTTTCCAATGCGATGTGGGACGAGTGGAAGACGGCGTACCTGCTGCACAAGGCGTGGCATCGCGATCCGCAGCGCGCGGGCGGCAGTGTGATTGTGCAGATGGCGGTTGAAAATAATGCGGCGTTGGCGGGCAGCTTCTTTCCGCAAGCGCGGCTGGGTGTACTGGCTGCCGGTGCCTTTGCGGATATGATTCTGGTGGATTACCACGCGCCGACGCCGCTGACGGCGGGCAACCTGCCGTGGCAGATTTTGTTTGGGTTTGATGCGGGCATGGTGACCACTACAATCTGCAGTGGCAAAGTACTGATGCGCGACCGGGCGCTGCTATTTTTGGATGAAGCGCAGATTGCGGCGCGCAGCCGGGAGTTGGCGGCCGCGGTTTGGCAGCGAGTCTGAAGGCCGGGCAGGGGCCGGCATTCGAACAACCGGGCAGCTGCGCTTAGGCAGCGGTCAGTGCGCCGAAAATTTTTATGGGTGAATCTTTATGACTGAAACATTGCCGATGCTTGCAGTGCTGGGTGGAACCGGGCCGGAGGGTTTTGGCTTGGCGGTGCGTTGGGCGGCTGCGGGCTATGACGTGACGCTGGGGTCGCGCGTGGCGGAACGCGCTGCGGAGAAGGCGGCAGAGCTTGCAGCAATGGGCAATGGCTGGCGCGTGCAGGGTACGGACAATTTGGCGGCCGCGGCGCGCGCAGAGATTGTGGCGCTGACGGTTCCGTACTTGGCGCATCATTCAACGCTGACTGCGGTGCGGGCTGCGCTGCAAGGAAAAATTCTGATTGATGTGACGGTGCCGCTGGTGCCGCCGAAGGTGAGCCGCGTGCAACTGCCGGCGGGCAAGTCTGCGGGCGAAGAAGCGCAGGCGCTGCTGGGCGATGGCGTGCGCGTGGTGTCTGCGTTCCAAAATATTTCGGCGAGCCACCTGGTGGATCTGAAGCATGTGATTGATTGCGATGTGCTCGTGTGCGGTGATGATGCTGATGCGCGCGAAGCGATTGTGCGGCTGGCGGTGGCAGCCGGCATGGTGGCCTGGCATGCCGGCCCGCTGGCCAACGCCGTGGCAGTTGAGTCGCTGACGCCGGTGCTGATCAGCCTTAACCGGCGTTACAAGGTTCCCAACTCCGGCATTCGCATCACGGGCATTCCGCGCGGCGATTGAGCTGCCGCGCACTGAACGCGCACAGCGTGTGGTGTGCCTGTGCAGACTGCACGCTGCGCTAAAGCGCCTGCCAAATTGATCAACAATAATTCAAATGGCTAATCAATCATTGGTGCTTACGGCGCTGCCGGAACTGCCACTTGTGCGGCCCGGCGATGATCTTGCTGCGCTGATTGCGGCCGGCTTGCAGCGCGCCGGCTTGCAGCTGCAGGCCGGCGATGTGCTTGTTGTGGCGCAAAAGGTGGTGTCCAAGGCTGAGGGCCGCTACGTTGCGCTGGAAAGCGTAACGCCGTCGGCGCGCGCGGTTGAACTGGGTGCGATGGTGGAGAAAGATGCGCGCCTTGTGGAGTTGATATTGGGCGAGTCGCGCGCGGTGCTGCGCCAGCGTGCGGGTGCGCTGGTGGTTGAGCACCGGTTGGGGTTTGTGTGCGCCAATGCCGGGATTGACCACTCCAATGTGGAGCAGCATGCGGGCGGCGGGCAGGTGCTGTTGCTGCCCGCTGACCCCGACGCATCTTGTGCAGCGCTGCGTGAACGACTGGGCGCACTTTGTGGCGTTGAGCCGGGTGTTATCATCAATGACAGCCATGGGCGTGCATGGCGCAGTGGCACAGTGGGCGTGGCACTGGGTGTGGCCGGCGTGCCGGCTTTGATGGATTTGCGCGGCTGGCCGGACTTGTATGGCGAGCGCTTGCAAATTACGCAAGTTGGTTTGGCGGACGAGCTGGCAGCCGCAGCGTCCATCATCATGGGGCAGGCGGGTGAGGGGCTGCCGGTGGTGCATCTGCGCGGTGTGCCGTATGGCTCGCGCAACGGCACGGCCCGCGAACTGATCCGTCCGATAGATCAGGATTTATTTCGCTAGAAAATATCAATGGAGCGTGCAACAATGCCTGTAACAATTCCTGAAAAGTTTGCGGACTTGCTGACCTATGACAAGAAGGCGTTTGCGAATCTGGCGCTTACGCTGCGCGACAGCACACCACAAGTTACGCCGGTTTGGTTTGATTACGACGGCGAGCACATCATTGTGAACAGCGCGCGCGGGCGCGTGAAGGACCGCGTGCTGAGTCGCAAGCCGGCGGTGGCCTTGGCCATCTCTGATCCGGCTGACCCGTACCGCTACATGCAAATTCGCGGGCGTGTGGTGGAGGTAACGGAGGAGGGTGCGCGCGACATGATCGACCACTTGTCCGAAAAATATCTTGGCAAGCTGTATCCGTATTACGGTGGCGAGACGCGCGTAACCTACCGGATTGCCCCCGAACACGTATCCGTTACGGGTTGACGTGGGCGCTGACCTGCTCCGTGCGCTGCGCGAGCGGCGCTCGGTACGGCGTTACACGGCCGAACCGGTTGCGCGCGAGGAGCTGCTGCAACTCTTGGAAATTGCCGGCTGGGCGCCATCTGCCCACAACCGGCAGCCGTGGCGGTTTGCAGTGCTCCAATCTGAATCTGTGAAACAAAAACTTGCTGCTGCAATGGCTGCGCGACTGCGCGCTGACCGCCTGGCCGATGGCGATGCGCCCGAAATTGTGGAACAGGACGCGGAGCGCTCACGCGCGCGCATTGTGGAAGCGCCGGTGGTGATTGTGGCGTGCATGACCGTGGCTGAAATGGATTCCTACGCGGATGAGCGGCGCACGGCAGCCGAGGGCATGATGGCGGTGCAAAGCACGGCGATGGCCGTGCAAAATTTGCTGCTGGCAGCACACGCCAGTGGACTGGGTGCGTGCTGGATGTGTGCGCCCATGTTTTGCCAGGACACGGTGGCAGCGGTGCTGCAGCTGCCCGCAAGCTGGCAGCCGCAAGCTTTGATTACGCTTGGGAAGCCTGCCTCTACCGGCAAGCCGGCCGTGCGCAGAGCAGCGGCAGAAATGGTGCACTGGCTATGACGGTAACTGCACTTGCGGGCGGCGTGGGCGGCGCCAAGCTGGCTGCCGGGCTGCAAGCCGTGCTGCCCCGCGGCGAACTGACCGTTATCGTGAACACTGGTGATGACTTTGATCATCTGGGCATGCGCATTTGCCCGGATCTTGATACTGTGATGTATACGCTGGCCGGCATCAACAATCCGGAGACCGGCTGGGGACTGGCCGGGGAGACGTGGGAATTTCTTGGTGCATTGGAGCGCTTGGGTGGGGACGCGTGGTTTCGACTCGGCGATCGCGATCTGGCGGTGCATGTAGAGCGCACGCGCCGCCTTGCGGACGGGCAGCCGCTCTCGCGCATCACTGCCGGCTTTTGTGCTGCGCTTGGGGTTGCGGCGCAAGTGCTGCCCATGAGCGACTCGCCGGTGCGCACGCTTGTGCATACGGCCGCCGGCACCTTGCCGTTTCAGGATTATTTTGTGCGCCAGCGCTGCGAGCCGGTGGTCACCGGTTTTGCATTTGATGGAGCCGAGTATGCAAGTGCCAATTTCACGCTGAACAGTATTTCTCAAACTGGCCTCAGCGCCATCGTGATTTGTCCATCCAATCCCTATGTGAGCATCGGGCCGATATTGGCGCTGCCGGGAGTGCGGGACCGGCTGCTGGCACGCACGGCGCCTGCAGTGGCGGTTTCCCCGATTGTGGGCGGGCAGGCGTTGAAGGGGCCGGCTGCCAAAATGATGACTGAGCTGGGCCATGTTCCATCGGCGGGCGCAGTGGCGCAGTTTTATGGAGGGTTACTGGATGGATTTGTGATTGACCGCGCCGATGCGCCGGCCGCAGATTCGATCCGAGCTGGGGGCGTGGCTGTGTTGGTTGCGGATACTGTGATGACCAGCGCCGCAGATCGCGCGCGCCTGGCTGCGGAGACTTTGGCGTTTGCAGCCACGCTCAGTGTGCGCAAGGATGCGGGCTGATGGCGGTGTGGGCGCTGGTGCCGGTGAAGCATTTGCAAAACGGCAAGAGCCGCCTGGCTGGCGTGCTGACGGTGAAGGAGCGCGCTGCGCTGGCCACAGTGTGGCTCGAGCATACGCTGCGCATCCTCGGGCAGCTGCCGGCTGTAGAGCACATACTTGTGGTTAGCCGGGACCAGCGTGCGCTGCGCATTGCCCGCAACCTTGGCGTACAAACTGTAAGCGAGGGACCCGCCGCAGAGTTGAACGCGGCGTTGGAGCGGGCAACGGAAGCTGCGCGCCTGCAGGGCGCAGCAGCAGTCCTGATCTTGCCCATTGATTTGCCATTGCTGGCGGCTGCGGATTTGGAGGCGCTGCTGGCGGACGCCGAGTCTGGCCCGCAAGTGGTGGCTGCGCCGGACCGCCACGGCAGCGGCACCAACGCATTGCTTGTGCAGCCACCCGGCGCAATCAAGTACGCTTTTGGCCCGGGCAGCCTGCAGCTACATGCAGCGGCAGCCCGCGCGGCCGGAGTGCCGTACTGCGAGCGCAATTTGCCCGGCCTCGCAATGGATGTTGATTTGCCTGAGGATTTGCAGGCGGTCACCGGTCTCGCCAACAGCAAACTTCGCTAAGCAGCCGCGCGTGCTGGCACGGAAATGGCATCACCGATGTGGTGATTGCTGTGAGGAATGCAATGCGACATGTGCTGGCAAAGGCAGCGGGTGGGTTGCTGGCTGCGCTGCTGCTAACCGGCTGCGAAATTGCGGCTGTACAAAGTGGCCGGCAGCTGATCCACTACGCGGCGTTTATGCGGCCGGCACTTGCCCAAACCACGGACTTGCTGCAGCGCCAGCGCAATATTGTGGAGCGCGAGGTGCGCGAGCCAATGCTGGTGTTTGACGCCGGCTGGCGCGCAGAGATTGCCGATCTGGCGCAGGACTTGACGGTGCTTAACGAGCTGGCGCTGGCGTATGTGCCGCCGGCAGAGGCGGCCGACTTGCATGCGCGGTTCTTGCGGGCGTTGAAGCTGCAGCTCACAAGCGCAACTGCGCTGCGCAGTTTTACCGAAACCTACAGCGTGAGCGACTTCTCTCCGGTGCTGAAGCAGGTGGACAAGGCGCAGCAGCTGCTGCCCGAACTTTTCAGCATGCTCTCTGCTCTCAAAAACTGAACGGGGCTGCAGCCCGCCCGCGGGCAGCTGGCCGGCATGCCCGCCAAAACTGTTGTCCGCTGCAGCGCACGCTGCGCGAACCCTGCGCTGTGCGTGCTATCATCGTACCGCAGCAAAAACTTATGAGCCGCCGTCAACCCAGTTCCAACATGTGCTTTGTATGCGGGGTGCAAAACCCGTTTGGGCTGCGCCTTGCTTTTGATGACGAGGGTGCGGCCGAAGTTGGCTGCACGCTGTCCATCCCCGAACATTTTCAGGGCTACCCGGGCATGGCGCATGGTGGCGTGGTGGCGGCGGTGCTGGATGAACTGTGCGGCCGCACACTGATGGTTGCGGACCCGGCGCACTTTACTTTTACCGCCAAGTTGGAAGTGCGCTATCGCAGCCCGGTGCCTGTGGGCGTGGCGCTGCGCGGGCGGGGCTGGCTGGTGCGCCAGCGCGGCCGCAGTACAAAGGCTTGCGCGGAACTGCAGCTGCCGGGCGGCGGCATTGCAGCCGAGGCTGAAGCGCTGCTGATGGATGTGCCGGCGGAGCAGCAGTTGGTTGGCGCACCGGCGGACCTGGGCTGGTTTGTGCGTGAAGCCTGATGCAGCGCATACTGGCAGAGCTGGACGCGCTGTTGCGGCGCGGCGAGAGTGCGGCGCTCTGCACGGTGGTGAGCACACGCGGTTCGGTGCCGCGCAGCACCGGCACAAAGATGCTGGTGCGGCTGGATGGCAGCCTGCTCGGTACTGTGGGCGGCGGCCAGATGGAGAGCCGCGTGATTGCGGTGGCGCACGAAACGCTGCGCAGCGGCCAGCCGCAATTGGTGCATTACTCGCTTGTAGATCAGAAAGCTGGGGATCCCGGCGTGTGCGGTGGAACAATGGAGATTTTTGTGGAGCCGGCTGAGCCGCTGCCCACCTTGCTGGTAATCGGCGGCGGCCACGTGGGCGCTGCGCTTGTGCGCCTTGGCAGCTGGCTGGACTTTCGCGTGGTGCTTACGGACGATCGCGCGGAGTTTTGCAATGCGCAGGCGGTGCCGGGTGCGGACGAGTACCTGGTGCTGGCCGCTGCGGCTCTGCCGGCTGCGCTTACGTTTCACCGCAACATGCACATTGTGCTGCCCACGCGCGGCATGGCTGTGGATTTGGATTACGTGCCGATGCTGCTGGCGCAGCCGCATGCCTACTTTGGCGTGATTGGTTCCAAGCGCCGCTGGGCTACAACTGTGGATGCGCTGCAGGAACGCGGCATCAGCGCTGCGCAGTTGGCAGGCGTGCATGCGCCGATGGGCCTTGAATTAAACGCGGAGACACCGGAAGAAATTGCGGTGAGCATTCTGGCTGAAATTATTATGCTGCGGCGGGGTGGCAGCGGCGCTCCGATGGCTGCAGCCGGCAAGCCGGCAGCTGCCAGCGGCAGCGTTTAATGTACAACCAATTGGTGCGTGCTGTTTGCTGTGAGGGTGGACAGAGTTTTGCGACGGCACGTCACTGCCCCCAAATATCCGCCCGCCAATAATTGATTATGTGGCAAAGTTATCACCTTGTAACTGAACTGGAGCAAGCGCTTGCGTTGCTGGCCCAGCACGGTGTGCGTGCGCGCATCATGGCTGGTGCCACGGACTTGTTGAATGAGTTGGAGCGGAAGGTGCGCCCGGATGTGGATGTGATTGTGGACATTTCCAATGTGCCGGGCTTGGCGACGATTGCGTTGAATGCGGTGGGTGAAATTGAGCTGGGGGCACTGGTGACGCACAACCAGTGTGTGGCTGCGCCGCTGATTGTGGAGCGGGCGTGGCCGCTGGCGCAGGCGTGCTGGGAAGTTGGCGCGCCGCAGATCCGCAACCGTGCCACGGTGGCCGGGAACCTGATCACGGCGTCGCCGGCGAATGACACGATTACGCCGCTGCTGGCGCTGGACGCAGCGGTCACGCTGCGCTCGCTGCGCGGCGAGCGGCGCGTTGCACTGCAAGACTTTTACACTGGCGTGCGCCGCACTGTGATGCAGGCTGATGAATTGCTGGTTGCGATTACGTTTGCGCCCATGAAAGCAACCGAGCGCGGCATGTTTATAAAGATGGGCCTGCGCAAGGCACAGGCTATCTCGCTGGCGAATGCCACCGTGATTGTGGATGGAGCTGAGACTGCAGCGGGCCTGCACGCAAATTCTGTGCGCGTTGCGCTTGGCGCGGTTGCCCCCACGGTCTTCCGCGCGCAGCAAGCTGAAGCGTTCCTTGTTGGCAAGCTGCTGGATGATCAAATAATTGATGCGGCGTCGAAGCTTGCCGCAGAACAAGCGCGCCCGATTGATGACTTGCGCAGCCCGGCCGCGTATCGCCGCAGCATGGTGCGCGTGGCGGTGGGGCGCGCGCTGCGCGCGATTGTGGCGGGTGATACGCGCGGCTGGTTCCCGGCTGAGAAGCCTGTGATGTTGTGGGGCGGCGACGGCAGCAGCCCTGCGCCTTTACAACGCGCTGCGTGGCAGTCAGATGGCAACGGTGGGGCGCCGCCAATTGTTACGCGCATCAACGGGCAGCAAGTGACCCTGAGCGGTGCGTCCAAGAAAACGCTGCTGCGCATGCTGCGCGAAGACGCCGGCCTCACCGGCACCAAGGAAGGCTGTTCAGAAGGCGAGTGTGGTGCGTGCACAGTCTTTTTGAATGGCGCCGCGGTGATGGCGTGCATGGTGCCGGCGCCGTGCGCAAACGGCGCGGAGATTGTCACGGTGGAAGGACTGGCAGCGCCGGATGGCAAGCTGCATGCCGTGCAGCGCGCCTTTGTGGAGCACGGCGCGGTGCAGTGCGGATACTGCACGCCCGGCTTGTTGATGTCCGGCGCAAAACTTTTGGAAGAATGCCCGCAGCCCACGCGCTGGGAGGCGCAGCAAGCCATCACTGGAAACCTCTGCCGCTGCACCGGCTACTACAAAATATTGGATGCGCTGCAGCATGCCGGCGCGGCACCCGTCCTTGATTAAGCAATCCACAAACGGCTCCAGCGCAATTGGCGTGTCGCCGCCGCGTGCGGATGCCGTGGACAAGGTTACCGGCCGCTCGCTGTATCCGGGCGATCTGGTACGGCCGGATATGCTGCACATGAAAACAGTTTTTGCGGGCCGGCCGCATGCGCGGCTGCTGCGCCTGGACACAGCACTTGCGCTGGCTGCGCCCGGTGTAGTGGCCGTCTTCACTGCCGCAGATGTTCCGGTGAACGAATACGGCCTCATCACCTATGACCAGCCGGTGATTGTGGGGCCGGGTTCTGCCAAGGCGGGCAGCGATGTGGCGCGCTGCGAGGGGGACACAGTGGCACTGGTGGTGGCGGAAAGCGAGGAGCAGGCTGCTGCGGCTGCGCGGCTGCTGCAGATGGACTGGGAAGACTTGCCGGTTGTCACTGATCCACGCATGGCGATGCTGCCCGGTGCGCCGCTGCTTTCAGACACACTCGATACCAACATCTTGCAGCACAACCGCCTGCGGCAGGGCAATGTGGCGGCCGCATGGGCGGAGTGCGCGGTGGTGGTTAGCAGCACCTATCACACGCCATGGCAGGAGCATGCGTACCTTGCGCCAGAGGCCGGGCTTGCTTACATGGACGACGCGGGCCGAGTAATGGTGGAAGTGGCGGGGCAGTGGACGCATGAAGATCAAATGCAAGTAGCGCATGCGCTTGGGCTGCCCGTGGACCAGGTGCGCATTCGCTATGCCAGTGTAGGCGGCGCGTTTGGCGGCCGCGAAGACATGACGGTGCAAGTGGTGCTGGCACTGGCTGCGTGGCGCCTTGCGCAGCGCGGCATTCAGCGCGCCGTGAAAATTATTTGGAGCCGCGAAGAGTCAATCGTCGGCCATCACAAGCGCCACCCATACTTTATGCGCGCCAAGTTTGGCGCAGACGCCAGCGGCCGCGTGTTGGCCGCCGAGTGCGAGCTGGTGGCAGATGCCGGTGCTTACACCTACACCTCCACCAAGGTGCTTAACAACGCCACGCTCATGTGCATCGGGCCGTACGACATTCCGAATGTTTCCGTTGATGCATACGCTGTGCTTACAAACAATGTGCCCAGTGGTGCGTTCCGCGGATTTGGCGGACCGCAGGGTTCGTTCTTGGTGGAGAGCCAAATGAACAAGCTGGCGCATCAGCTGGGCATGGACCCGGTTGAACTGCGGCGCCGCAATTTAATTGGCGAGGGGGCAATCGGTGCGTTTGGCACTGCGTTCCCGGCGGGTGTCACAATCCGGCAAGTGGTTGACCAGTGCGCCCAGCAAGCGGGCTGGGGCGGGCAGCTGCCGGCTGCTGGCGCAGCCCATCTCAAGCGTGGGCGTGGCATTGCGTGCGCGCTAAAAAATATCGGCTTCTCATTTGGCGCACCTGAAGAATGCGTGGCCACCATTGAACTGCATGGCACCGCACAGATTGAGCGCGCCGTGCTGCGCCACGCCGCCGCCGAGTGCGGGCAGGGCGCACACGCCGTGCTGCTGCAGATGGCCGCAAGTGCGCTGGGCCTGCCGCTGCAAAAAGTTGCCGGTGACTTTTCGGACACAGCCAGCAGCGGAAATTCTGGCAGCGCGTCGGCATCGCGGCTCACATTTATGTCCGGCAACTCCATCCGCGGCGCTGCCGAGCTTGCATTGCAAAAGTGGCGCGATGAAGAGCGTCCCGCGCTGGCCACTTTCCGTTATGTGCCGCGCCCGACAACGATGCTGGATGCACAGACCGGCCAGTGTGACCCGAATATTTCCTACGGTTATGTGGCCGAGATTGTGGATGTTGAGGTGGATGTTGAAACCGGTCATGTGCACGTGCTGAATGTGGTCTGTGCCGATGATGTGGGCCGCGCCATCAACCCGCAGCAAGTGGAGGGGCAGATTGAAGGCGGCATCGTGCAGGCGCACGGTTATGCCGTGCTTGAAAATTTTATTTCGGACGGCGGCTCAATCAAAACCAAACATCTTTCCACGTATCTTATTCCCACTGTGCTTGATGTGCCTGATCGAGTGCAGTCCGTGATCCTTGAGTACGCGGACCCGCAGGGGCCGTGGGGCGCGCGCGGCATGGCAGAGATGCCATACCTGCCGTACGCACCGGCGGTGACAGCGGCCGTGCATGCAGCGATCGGGGTTTGGATCGACGAGTTTCCCCTGACGCCGGCGCGCGTGCTGGCGGCATTGCACGCAGCCGGGTGACGGCAGCCATGCGCCCGCTGGTCGTCCTGCGCGGCGGCGGCGACCTCGCCACCGGTGTTGCATGGCGCCTGCAGCGCGCGGGTTTTCGCATTGCAATCTTGGAGCTGGCGCAGCCGCGGGCCGTGCGGCGCGCAGTTTCCGCAGCCCAAGCTTTGTTTAGTGGCAGCCACACAGTTGAAGGCGTGCGTTTTATGGTTGCCAACAATTCTCAGGCCGCAGCTTTCGCCAATGGTCAGCCGTGGGCAAGTGCTGCCCTGCCGGACGCGACAACGATTGACAATGTAAATTCGGATGGCAACTCCACTGCTTCCGCTGTGCCGGTGTTTATTGATGAGCGTATGGAGTTGCTGCCTGTGCTTGCCCCGCAGGTACTAGTTGATGCGCGCCTCAAGAAGCGCGCACTGGATACGCGCCTGGAAATGGCGCCGCTGGTGGTGGGCCTCGGTCCGGGTTTTGTGGTTGGACAGCATTGCCATGCCGTTGTAGAAACACAGCGCGGGCATACGCTTGGACGCGTGTACGCGACGCCGGGAGCAGCCGCACTGCCTGACACCGGCATCCCTGAGTCGGTTGCGGGCCACACTGCTGAGCGCGTACTGCGCGCACCGTGCAACGGTGCGCTGCTTGCGCAGGTTGAAATTGGCGCGCTGCTTGAGCCGGGGGCTGTGGTGTGCACTGTGGCGGGGCGCGTTGTTAGCGCGCCATTTGCGGGCGTGCTGCGCGGCATATTGCAGTCCGGCCTGCAAGTTGCAGAAGGCGAGAAGATCGGTGACGTGGATCCGCGCTCCAACCGGGCGCATTGCTTCACGATCTCAGACAAGGCGCTCGCAATTGCCGGCGGAGTGCTCGAAGCCGTACTACACGCAAGCCTGAGTTGAGCCGGGTTACTTTCTCACGGTTGCTCGTGAGCGGATGCGGTGGCGCCGGCCCGGCAGAGCGTTGCAAGCAGCTGGCAGCGCAGGCCTGCGAGATTATTTTTGTGTCAGTAATTGAGTTCCGAGCATGAACCTGCGCACAGCGCTGCGCTTGCAGCCGCACGCCGTGGTGGCGTTTGTGGGCGGCGGCGGCAAGACCAGCCTGATGTTTAGGCTTGCAGCCGAAATAGTGGCCGGTGGCGGGCGGGTAATCACCACTACCACCACGCGCATTTTTGCAAACCAGATTGGGCTGGCACCGCATCACATCGCCCTCGCTGACCCCGGACTGCTGCCAGCAGCCTTCGCTGCCCAATTGGCGGGCCACGCCCACGTGCTGGTCACTGGCCCGGTTGATGAGGCAGCCGGCAAAGCGTTTGGCGTGGCGCCGCAAATGGTGGCCGAGTTGTTGCGCACTGGTGTGGATGCAGTGTTAGTGGAGGCAGACGGCTCGCGCATGCGGCCGCTTAAGGCACCGGCTGAGCACGAACCCGTAATCCCGGCTTGCAGCACGCACGTTGTCGCGGTTGTGGGGGCTGATGTCTTTGGGAAGCTGCTTGTGGAGGACAGCGTTCACCGGGCGGATCGCGCGGCCGTGCTGGCAAATGCCAGCTTGGGGCAGCCAGTTACGCATGAGATGGCCGCAGCGATTCTGGCGCATCCACTGGGAGGCCGCAAAGGTGTGCCCGCGTCAGCCCATTGGACCGCATTTATAAATAAAGTGGAGTCAGCGGAGCAATTGTTAGCCGCACGCGCGCTGGCAG
>OFRD01000100.1_pt1 | contig 29673 bp, 29 predicted proteins | sample 1543041 | NCBI WGS metagenome assembly OFRD01 (sample SAMN07774234, study PRJEB24372) | wastewater metagenome | isolation source: Exp Tend CN 100WW | collected 2016-02
GAAGAAGCCGTGCTGGCCGAGTTTGAAAAAATCGCCGAACGCGGCGGCGTGCTGGGTGCGATGGAAACCGGCTACCAGCGCGGCAAGATTCAAGACGAGTCCATGCACTACGAGATGCTCAAGCACACCGGCGAACTGCCCATCATTGGCGTCAACACTTTCCGCAACCCCAAGGGCGACGAAGTGTTGGAGAGCCTGGAACTGGCCCGCTCGACCGAAGAAGAAAAGCAGTCGCAACTGCAACGCCTGACGGACTTCCACACCCTGCACGCCAAAGAATCCCCTGCGATGCTCAAACGCCTGCAACAAGCCGTGATCGACAACGGCAATGTGTTCGAGGTGCTGATGGACGCGGTGCGGGTGTGCTCGCTGGGTCAGATCACCAATGCACTGTTCGAGGTGGGTGGACAGTACCGGCGCAACATGTGAACGCCTTGTGTCGGGGCCGAAGCCACCAATCTCTCAAGGCGTCTTGTAGGTCGGAGGCTTAGCCGCGACGAGTCGAGGCTTGTACATCCATGTATTTACAAGCCACCGGCCATTTGTTAGGATGTACATGTACATCCTAACAAGGAAAGGACTGACATGGCCAACACCAAACTGTTCAAAAACGGCAACTCGCAAGCCGTACGCATTCCGGCCGAGCTGGCTTACGGGAGTTGGGACATCGAGCTCGACATCGAACGCATCGGTGACGAGTTGCGCATTCGACCAGCCCGTAAGCGCATGGGCGATGTCATGGGCAAGCTGGCCCAGTTCTCGCCTGACTTCATGAGCGAAGGTCGGGCACTCAACATCGAAGGCGAGCGCGAGGCCTTATGAAAGCCAAGTACATGCTGGACACCAACATCTGCATTTACCTGATGAAGCATCAGCCGCCGCAAGTTCAAGCGCGTTTTGCAGACTGTTTTGTCGGGGATGTGGTGATGTCGGCCATCACATTGGCCGAACTCGAGTTCGGCGTGGCTTGCTCGGGGGAGGCTCAAGCCCGAAACCAGGCGTTGCTTGACAGCTTGCTCGAGGACATCTTGGCAGTCCCTTTTGATGCCCGTGCAGCGCGCACCTACGGCCCGCTGCGTGCAGCCCACCGCGAGCGCAACAAAGATGCCCTGGACAAGCTGATCGCCTCTCACGCTATGTCGCTGGGGGTGACGCTGGTCACCAACAATGAAGCCGACTTCCGTGAATTTGCCGGACTGACCGTCGAAAACTGGGTCAACAACCACTGATCACCCGGGGACTGATGCACCCGGCCACAACCGGAAAAACCGTCATGCGGCTTGTGCACAATGGGGCCATGCAAAGACCCACTCCTTTCATAGCCCCCGAAGTGTTTGACTCTGCCGATGCCGCATTGGCGCGGGTCCAGGCCATCTACGAACAAAGTTTGAACCACTTGCGTGCTGCCATGCGCCGCTATGTGGCCGGTGAACCGATGGCCGACAAGGTGCGCGCCTGCTACCCCTTTGTGCGGCTGCAGACCACCACCGGCTGGGTGCCCCCCAAGAGCCTAGAGGCCGAATGGCTGAGCTACGGTTTTGTAGCGACCGCTGGGCGTTACGAAACCACGTTGACGCGCCCAGACCTGTTTGCCGTGTACCTGCGCCAGCAGTTCGCCCTGTTGCTGGCCAACCATGGCGTGGCGCTTGAAGTGGGCACCAGCCAGTTGCCGATTCCGGTGCATTTTTCCTTTGCCGAAAACGACCACATCGAGGGCGAGATGAGCGCCGAGCGCCGCACCCAAATGCGCGAGGTGTTTGACCTGCCCGATCTGACGGCCATGGACGATGGCATTGCCAACGGCACCTACGAGCCTGCGCCCGGCCAGCCCGCGCCGCTGTCGCTGTTCACCGCGCCGCGCATCGACTATTCGCTGCACCGACTGCGCCACTACTGCGGCACCAACCCGGTGCACTTCCAGAACTTTGTGCTGTTCACCAACTACCAGTTTTACATCGACGAATTCATTGCGCTGGGCCACGCCGAAATGGCCAAAGCCGACAGCCCTTATGTGGCATTTGTGGAGCCGGGCAATGTGGTCACGCGCCGCGTGGGCCTGCCTGCCGAGGCTGACGATGCGCTTGGCCAAACGCCACCACGCCTACCCCAGATGCCCGGCTACCACTTGGTGCGCGAAGACCACAGCGGCATCACCATGGTCAACATCGGCGTGGGGCCGGCCAATGCCAAAACCATCACCGACCACATCGCCGTGCTGCGCCCGCACAGCTGGCTGATGCTGGGCCATTGCGCCGGGCTGCGCACCACGCAAGAGCTGGGCGACTATGTGCTGGCCCACGCCTATGTGCGCGAAGACCATGTGCTGGACGAGGAGCTGCCCTTGTGGGTGCCGATTCCAGCGCTGGCCGAAATTCAGGTGGCACTCGAACGTGCCGTGTCCGAGGTCACGGGTTGTCATGGCGCGGACCTCAAGCGCCTGATGCGCACCGGCACTGTGGCCAGCACCGACAACCGCAACTGGGAGCTTTTGCCAGACAACACACCGCAGCGCCGCTTCAGCCAGAGCCGTGCCGTCGCGCTCGACATGGAAAGCGCCACCATCGCGGCCAATGGCTTTCGCTTTCGGGTGCCCTACGGCACCTTGCTGTGCGTGAGCGACAAGCCGCTGCACGGCGAGATCAAGCTGCCCGGCATGGCCAACCACTTTTACCGAGAGCGGGTGAATCAGCACCTGCAAATCGGCATCCGCGCGCTCGAATTGCTGCGCGCGGCAGGCCCTGCCCAACTGCACAGCCGCAAGCTGCGCAGCTTTGCCGAAGTGGCGTTCCAGTAAAGCGTGCCAATCACCCCTGCAACAGACACCTGAAAGACCGCAGGGACAAAGCCTCAACCCTAAAATGACATGATGAAAATACTGTTTGTTGCCGACCCCCTTGAATCGTTCAAGATTTACAAGGACACCACGTTCTCGATGATGCGCGAGGCGCAAAAACGCGGCCACCAAATCGTGGCCTGCGAGATGACCGATGTGCGTTGGCAACAAGGGGAAGCGGTATCAGCCCAAGTGCGTGAGATTCACCTGACGGGCGAGCCCACAGCTTGGTTCACCGAAACAGGCACAGGCCGCGCCGCACTGAAAGACTTTGACGCCGTGGTCATGCGCAAGGACCCGCCTTTTGACAGTGAATACTTTTACGCCACGCATTTGTTGAGTCAGGCCGAACGCGAAGGGGCCAAGGTCTTCAACAGCCCGGCGGCGCTGCGCAACCACCCCGAAAAGCTGGCGATATTGGAGTTCCCGCAGTTCATTGCGCCCACACTGGTCACCCGCAACGAGGCCGACATCCGCGCATTCCACGCCAGCCACGGCGACATCATCTTGAAGCCCTTGGACGGCATGGGCGGCATGGGCATCTTCAAGGTCGGCGCAGACGGCTTGAACCTGGGCGCGATCATCGAAACACTGAATCGTGATGGCCAGCAAACCGTGATGGTGCAAAAGTTTTTGCCCGGCATTGCCCAAGGCGACAAGCGGGTGTTGCTGATCGGTGGCAAGCCGGTGCCGTTTTGCCTGGCCCGCATTCCCCAAGGCGGCGAAGTGCGCGGCAATTTGGCCGCCGGCGGCAAAGGTGTGGCGCAACCGATTTCGGCACGCGACCGCGAAATTGCCGAGGCCCTCGGCCCGATCTTGTTCGCGCGGGGCCTGATGCTGGTGGGCTTGGACATCATCGGCGACAGCCTGACCGAGATCAACGTGACCAGCCCGACCTGCTTTCAGGAAATCACCGACCAGATGGGCTGCGATGTGGCGGCCCTGTTCATGGACGCAGTGGAAGCAGCGCTGTAAGCGCTGCGCTCGAAAGTCATGCCCGACCCCGACAGTCATGCCCGTCCCCTACTGTCATGCCCGGCTTGACCGGGTATCCATCCCCGCCGAAGTCATGGCCCCCCGATCAAGTCGGGGGTGACAGAGTTGCAGTCACGGTGACAGGGCTCAGTCATGGTGACAGGGCTGCAGTCAAGGTGACAAAGTCAAGTCGGGTACCACAGGAATCGGCTCAGGTAGTCACATCAACTATTGGCCAAACCCCCATCCAAAAACGTGTAAACCCGGCCCGGCTCAAACGCGACCCAGGCTTCATCGGTGGTCAGCGGGGCGGTCACCACCACCGCCACCCGATCGCTGTCTCGGGTGTGGTCGGCAAAATTCACACTCAAGTCCTCGTCACTCAAAGTCGCGTGCGTGAAGGGGTGGCGGCGCAGCACGTAATGCAGGTGGGTGCTGGCATGCGCCCACAGCGCTTGGCCGTTCGACAACAAAAAGTTGAAGGTGCCAAACCGGGCGATTTGAGGCACCAACTCACGCAGTGTCAATGTCAACTCCGCCACACTGGGCACACTGGCGTGTGACTTGGCCAGCTCTTGCATGAGCCAGCAAAATGCGCGTTCGCTGTCGGTCTGACCCACCGGCTTGAAGCTGCCATGCAAATGCGGCGCGTAGTTCACCAGATTGCCGTTGTGCGCAAAGACCCAATAACGGCCCCACAGCTCACGCACAAACGGGTGGCAATTTTCCAGGCTCACCTCGCCTTGCGTGGCTTTGCGGATGTGGGCAATGACGTTGCGGCTTTGGATGGGGTAGCGGCGAATCAACTCGGCAATGGGTGAGCTGCTGGCGCTTTGGTGGTCCACAAAATGGCGCACGCCCTGCCCTTCAAAAAAGGCAATGCCCCAGCCGTCACCGTGGTGGTCGGTGATGCCGCCGCGCTGGGCAAACCCGCTGAAGCTGAAGGTCACGTCGGTGGGGGTGTTGCAGTTCATGCCGAGCAGTTGGCACATGATTCAGTCTTTCTTGAGGGCGGTGCTGGACTCGCCCATTTTCCAGGCGGCCAACGGGGCACACAGCTTGCAAAGGCCTTGGGGCCAGCTCATGCGTTGTCACCATCGAATTTACCTCTTGACGCCCTTGCACACGCCGCGCAAATGCAGGCCTTGTTGCGCGCCGCTTCGGGCACCTGCGTCAGCACATCGGCACTGAAGTGCACGCGCGTACACCAGCACGGGCCGGGCGCTGTGGCACCGACACCGACTGTGGTCGCAGGCGTGGCCATGGCGCAGGCGTTGGACTGTCCGCACAAAGGACATCGGCAAGGGTCAACGGCAGGCAGCGAAAAGTTCATGGGATGGGGTCAGCATTTTGGGTCAAATGAGGGCTGATGCAAGGATTCATGGCCGGACGCAAAGGGAAGGCTCAGTCTGGGCGCTGCCTGCGACGCTGCGCATCACGCCACAGGCGAATGGCCAGCACCCCCATGGGCGCGTTGTGCAAGAAAAAATCAAAGATGTCGATGGGCTTGCTCAAATGACCCTCGGTGAGCATGCGCCACTTTTCGACCAAGTGCGGCTCGGGCACAAAAGGTGCGCCCGCCAGGTAAACGGCGATGGCCACCAACCACAGCATGGGAATTCGGTCTATCCAGCGCATCGCACTCTCCAAAAAACCCTATTTTCAGGCATGCCCGGCACAGCAAGGCATGACCCACAGCAAAACGGCTCCCGAAGGAGCCGTTTTTTCAAGTGTCAGACCGTGTCCGGTCTGACCCATTTCAGGCGGCCTTGACCTTCAAGCGCCAGGCGTGCAGCAGTGGCTCGGTGTAACCGCTCGGTTGCGCTTTGCCTTTGAAGACCAGATCGCAAGCGGCTTTGTAGGCCGCTGACTTGGCAAAGTTGCCTGCCATGGGCTGGTAAGCCGCATCACCGGCGTTTTGCGCGTCCACCACGGCGGCCATGCGCTCCATGGTTTGTTTGACTTGCTTTTCGCTCACCACGCCATGGTGCATCCAGTTGGCCATGTGTTGGCTCGAAATGCGCAAGGTGGCGCGGTCTTCCATCAGGCCCACGCCATTGATGTCGGGCACTTTCGAGCAACCCACGCCTTGGTCCACCCAGCGCACCACATAACCCAAGATGCCTTGGGCGTTGTTGTCGAGTTCCTTTTGCTTGTCTTCTTCAGACCAGTTGGCGGCGTCTTTTGCCACCACAGGGAACTGCAGCAACTGGTTCAGGGTTTCGTCGCGCAGCACTTTGGCGTCTTGCTTTGCCACCGCCTTTTCCATTTGCTTTTGCAACGCGGGCACGTCCACCTGGTGGTAGTGCATGGCGTGCAGTGTGGCGGCCGTCGGGCTTGGCACCCAAGCGGTGTTGGCACCGGCCAAGGGGTGACCAATCTTGGCCTTGAGCATGTCGGCCATCAGGTCGGGCATGGCCCACATGCCTTTGCCAATCTGGGCGCGTCCGCGCAGACCGCAAGCCAGGCCCACGTTGACGTTGTTCTTTTCATAGGCGCCCAGCCACACGCTGTTTTTGATGTCGCCCTTGCGCATCACGGGGCCGGCCAGCATGCAGGTGTGCATTTCGTCGCCGGTGCGGTCGAGGAAGCCGGTGTTGATGAAGGCCACGCGGCTCTTGGCTGCGGCAATGCAGGCCTTGAGGTTGGCGCTGGTGCGGCGCTCTTCGTCCATGATGCCCAGTTTGACGGTCGACGGCTTCATGCCGATCACCTTTTCAACGCGGCCAAACAGCTCGTCGGCGAAGGCCACTTCGGCTGGACCGTGCATTTTGGGCTTGACGATGTAGACGCTGCCTGTGCGGCTGTTGCGCAGCGGGTGCGACGATTTTTTCTGCAAGTCAACCAAGGCGCAGGTCACAGTGACCATGGCGTCAAGGATGCCCTCGGGGATCTCTTTCATGCTGCCGTCAGCGGCTTTGTAGAGGATGGCGGGGTTGGTCATCAAGTGGCCGACGTTGCGCACAAACATGAGCGAGCGGCCATGCAAAGACACCGTGCCTTTGCCTGCGGGCTTGGTGTACTCGCGGTCAGCGTTCATGGTGCGGGTGAAGGTCTTGCCGCCCTTTTGCACTTCTTCGCTCAAGGTGCCTTGCAAGATGCCCAGCCAGTTGGCGTAGGCCAGCACTTTGTCGTCGGCGTCCACAGCGGCCACGGAATCTTCCAGGTCAAGGATGGTGGACAGCGCGCTTTCGGCGATCAGGTCGGACACGCCCGCAGCATCGGTCTTGCCGATGGCCGTGGTTTTGTTGATTTGCAAGTCGAGGTGAATGCCGTTGTGCACGAACAGCACCGAAGCGGGGGCCTTGGCATCGCCGGTGTAACCCACGAATTGCTTGGCATCGGCCAAGGTGGTGTTCTTGCCGTTGGCCAGCGTCACCACCAGTTTGCCGGCCTTGACCGCGTAGCCTTGGCTGCCCACGTGCGAGCCTGTCTTCAGGGGTGCGGTGCGGTCGAGCACGTTGCGGCAGTAGTCGATGACTTTGGCGCCGCGCTTGGGGTTGTAGCCCGTGCCTTTTTCGCAACCATCGGCCTCAGAAATGGCGTCGGTGCCGTACAGCGCGTCGTACAAGCTGCCCCAACGGGCGTTGGCAGCGTTCAGGGCGTAGCGGGCGTTCAAAATCGGCACCACCAGCTGAGGGCCAGCCAGCTTGGCCAGCTCGGCGTCCACATGGGCGGTGGTGGCCTGAGCGTTGCGCGGCTCGGGCACCAGGTAGCCGATCTGGCTCAGGTATTTGCGGTAGGCCTTCATGGCCTTGCCCTCAAGCACCGGGCCGGGGTTGGCGCTGTGCCACTGGTCCATGGCGGTCTGGATGCGGTCACGCTCGGCCAGCAACGCGATGTTTTTCGGTGCCAGATCGGCCACGATGTCGTTGAAGCCTTTCCAGAACTTGTCTTGGTCCACGCCTGTGGCGGGCAGCATTTGGTCGTTGATGAAACTCAGCAAGGGATTGGCCACTTGCAGGTGATGGATCGCGGTGCGTGCAGTCATGAAAACCTCTGGGGTCTGGTCAAAAAATCGGGGCTGGCCGCTTGCAACGCTGTCAAGCTGCAGATTGGCCAAAGTGAGAAAGCACTCTATTCTAAATTTAGACACCGATAAACCCGCCCAAACTTCATAGACCCATGACTTTTAGACACAAATGCGCCCCTCCAGCGTGAGATTTGGCGCCTTGCCGCACTGCGGTTTAATTCAGGCATGACACGCCCCAACACCCCGCAAGTTCTGATCAGCGAAGTCGGTCCACGCGATGGCCTGCAATCGGTCAAGGCCACCATGCCCACGGCCGACAAGCTGCGTTGGATCGACGCGCTGGCGGCAGCGGGCCTGCGCGAGATCGAAGTGGCATCGTTCGTGCCCGCCAAGCTGCTGCCTCAAATGGCCGATGCCGCGCAAGTGGTGCAGCACGCGCTGCGCCACAGCCATGTGCGGGTGATGGCGCTGGTGCCCAACCTGCGCGGCGCACAAGCGGCCTTGCAAGCGGGCGCACAAAAGCTCACTTTGCCGGTCTCGGCCAGCCCAGCACATTCGATGGCCAATGTGCGCAAATCGCCCGAGGCCATGGTGGAAGAAGTGCGAGCCGTCTTGCAGTTGCGTGACGAACTCGCCCCCAATGTGCCTGTCGAAATCGGCATGTCCACCGCCTTTGGCTGCACCTTGCAAGGGGCAGTCCCAGAGGACGATGTGGTGCGCCTGGCGCTGCTGCTGGCCGAAGCGGGCGTGGACGAGATCGGCCTGTCGGACACCACCGGCATGGGCAACCCGGCGCAAGTGACCCGCTTGTTCAAGCGCTTGTTTCAAGAGATCGGCCCGCTCACCGGCTCGGCCCACATGCACAACACCCGAGGCCTGGGCTTGGCCAATTGCCTGGCCGCTTACGAGGCCGGTGTGCGCACCTTTGACAGCTCGCTGGGTGGTTTGGGGGGCTGCCCTTATGCACCGGGCGCTTCGGGCAATGTGGTCACCGAAGACCTGGTCTTCATGTTCGAGGCCATGGGTGTGTCGACAGGCATCGACCTGACCCAACTCATGGAGGCTCGCCTGCCGCTGCAAGCCGGACTGCCCGGCGAGCCGATTTACGGCATGACGCCTGAGGCGGGTTTGCCCAAGGGCTGGCTCGGCCATTGACCACCTCTTTGAGCGCCAATCACCCGCAACCGGACCTGCATTGCAACCCTGAACCCGCATAATCGGGCCGCATGGACAAGTTCAAAGCCTTCGAAACCTTTGTCTCGGTTGCCACCAAAGGCAGCCTGACCGCTGCAGCCCGGGCTGAGGGCGTGGCCCCGGCCATCATTGGCAGGCGACTCGATGCGCTGGAAGAAAACCTGGGCGTGAAGCTGCTGGTGCGCACCACGCGCCGCATCACGCTCACCCACGAAGGCAGTGCTTTTCTGGAAGATTGTCAGCGCCTGCTCTCTGAAGTGGCCAATGCCGAGGCCAGTGTCTCGGCAGGCGGCGTGAAGGCCAGCGGGCATTTGCGCATCACCGCACCAGCCGGGTTTGGCCGTCGCCATGTGGCCCCGCTGGTGCCGCGCTTTCGCGAACTGCATCCCGATGTGTCGATCTCGCTGAACCTGAGCGACCGGGTAGTGGACTTGGCCGCCGAGGGCTTTGATTGCGCGGTGCGGGTGGGCGACCTGCCCGACTCGTCGCTGGTGAGCGTGCGCATGGCCGACAACCGCCGCCTGTGCGTGGCCACCCCGGCTTATCTGGCGCGGCGCGGCACACCTTTGCAACCCTCAGACTTGCTGCAGCACGACTGCCTGACCTTGTCGAGCGACGCCTCACAAACCCGGGGTTGGGCTTTTCGCACCCCAGCCGACAGCGGCCACGACGTGGTCCACCTGCGCCCCGGCGGGCCACTGGACTGCTCGGACGGGCAGGTGTTACACGACTGGTGCCTGGCCGGCTACGGCATCGCTTGGCGCAGCACCTGGGAAGTCGAAAGCGAAATCCAGTCGGGCCAGTTGGTGGCCGTGCTGGAAGACTTTGCCGCGTCCCCGAACGGAATTTTTGTGGTTTTCCCCCAGCGCAAGCACCTGCCATTGCGGGTGCGGCTGTGGATTGACTACCTGAAACACCACTACGCGCAACCCGGCTATTGGCAAACCGCGTCAGACTGAGTCGCTCGGCAACGTGAACACCTCAGGACCACAAAAAAGCCCGGGCATGCCCGGGCTTTTTGATGTCTGGAAGGGTGAACCACCAGGCTCACCGCACCGGTGACATCACTTCTTCAGGCATTCAGACATGAAGGCCTTGCGTTCGTCGCCTTTTTTACCCGTGGCTTCGGTGTTGCAGGTTTTCATCTTGCTTTGCTGGGTAGCAGGCTTTTTGGCGCTCAAGCACGTCTTCATGAAGGCTTTGCGCTCATCGCCCTTTTTGCCGTCGGCGTCTTTGTTGCACATGGCCATTTTGCTTTGTTGTGGGGTTTTATCAGCAGCAGGGGCGGCTGGCGTCGCAGGCATGGCGGGAGCGGCGGCAGGAGCGGCAACAGCAGCCACGGGCGCAGCAGCAGCCGCTGGCTTGACAGGGTCAGCCGCGAAAGCCACGCCAGAAATCAAGGCAAAACCGAGTGCAGCAATAGAGATGGAATGACGCATGAATGAACTCCCAAAAAATAATCAACAGTCAAAAAAGCCTGCACAGAGGTGCAGGTCGCTCATTAACGCTCAAAAGCCCACAGCTGTTGACGCCAGTTGTGACCAACTGTAATTTGCTGCATATAAAAACGCCCCGCAAGCTTGTCCACCGCGTGATCCCTGGCCCAGCCCCGTAAAATCGCGCCCTATGCTCTTAGCCAAACAACATTTGCTCACGGCCCTGGCCACCGAGCTTGAAAAACTCCAATCCGGCGCGGGTGCGCGTGCGGCCTTTGAATCGCCCAAAGTGGCCGCCCACGGCGACCTGGCCTGCACAGCCGCTATGCAGCTGGCCAAAGCCCTCAAGCAAAACCCACGTCAACTGTCCGAAACCCTGCGCACCGCCTTGTTGAGCACCCCTGCTTTCGAGCGTTGGGTCGATGCGATCGAGATCGCTGGCCCGGGCTTCATCAACATCCGCCTGAAAGACGCGGCCAAACAAGCGGTGGTGCACGAGGTTTTGCAAGCGGCCGAATGCTTTGGCGACCAAGCTGCCCAGCCCAACAAGGTGCTGGTCGAATTCGTTTCAGCCAACCCCACTGGCCCGCTGCACGTGGGCCACGGCCGCCAAGCGGCTTTGGGCGACGCGATTTGCAATTTGCTCGCCACACAAGGCCAGCAGGTCTACCGCGAGTTTTATTACAACGACGCGGGCGTGCAAATTGGCACCCTGGCCAACTCCACCCAATTGCGCGCCAAGGGCTTCAAGCCAGGCGATGCCGAGTGGCCCGAAGCGGCCTACAACGGCGACTACATCCAGGACATCGCGAACGATTTTCTGGCCAAAAAGACCGTCAAGTCCGATGACCGCGAGTTCACAGGCAGCGGCGATGTGAATGACCTGGACGGCATGCGCCTGTTTGCCGTGGCCTATCTGCGCCACGAACAAGATCTGGACTTGAAGGCCTTTGACGTTCAATTCGACAACTACTACCTTGAGTCCAGCCTGTACACCAGCGGCAAGGTCGACGCTGCCGTGCAAAAACTGCGCGATGCCGGCAAGACCTACGAACACGATGGCGCGCTGTGGCTCAAATCCACCGATTACGGCGACGACAAAGACCGCGTCATGCGCAAAGGCGACGGCAGCTACACCTACTTTGTGCCCGATGTGGCCTACCACATCACCAAGTGGGAGCGCGGCTTTGGCCGTGTGGTCAACATCCAAGGCACCGACCACCACGGCACCATCGCCCGCGTGCGTGCAGGCTTGCAAGCGGCCGCTGTGGGCATCCCCGAGGGCTACCCCGACTACGTGCTGCACACCATGGTGCGCGTGATGCGCGGCGGCGAAGAGGTCAAGATCTCCAAGCGTGCGGGCAGCTACGTCACGCTGCGCGATCTGATCGAGTGGACCAGCAAAGACGCGGTGCGTTTCTTCTTGCTGTCACGCAAGCCCGACACCGAATACATCTTCGACATCGACCTGGCGCTGGCGCAAAACAACGACAACCCGGTGTACTACGTGCAATATGCCCACGCCCGCATCTGCTCGGTGCTGGCTGCCTGGAAAGATAAAGACGGTGGCGACCCCGCCACACTGGCCAAGGTCGATTTGTCGCCACTGCAAAGCCCGCAGGCCCACGCCCTGATGTTGGCCTTGGCCAAGTACCCCGAGATGCTGACGGCGGCCGCCACCGACTTTGCGCCGCACGACGTGACGTTTTACCTGCGTGATTTGGCCTCGCTGTACCACAGCTACTACGATGCCGAGCGCATTTTGGTGGACGACGAAGCCGTCAAAAAAGCCCGCTTGGCGCTGGTTGCGGCCACCGCGCAGGTGCTTCGCAATGGCCTCAAAGTGCTGGGCGTATCGGCTCCGCAAAAAATGTAAACAGGGATCACAACATGCAACTCCACCCCCAACGCGGCGGTACTTTCCTCGGTTTCATCATTGGACTGGTGCTGGGCTTGGGCGTGGCATTGGCCGTGGCCATTTACGTGACCAAAGTGCCGACCCCTTTTTCCAACAAAAACCAGCCTCGCACCAACGACCAAGACGTGCAGGAGACCGCGAAAAACAAGGACTGGAATCCGAACAGTGTGTTGCAGCCCAAAGCACCCGCAGAAGTACCGGCACCACCCGCAACGCCTACTGCGCCACTGTCACCGTCTGTGCCAGCCGCCAACACAGCCGCAGACAAAGCCGCCCCCAGCGGACCCGGCAAAAGCGCGGCTGAAGCGCCCAAGACCGAGCAACGCCCAGCGGTCACGGCCGACCCTTTGGGCGATTTGGCCAAAACCAAATCCGGCCTCTCTACCCCTGCGGCTGCCAGCGCCAGCGCCGATCCGTTTGATTACGTCATTCAGGTGGGCGCTTACCGAACCAGCAACGATGCCGACGCCCAAAAAGCCAAATTGGCCATGATGGGCCTGGACGCCAAGGTCTCTGAACGGGATCAAGCCGGGCGCACGGTGTTCCGTGTACGCTTGGGGCCCTTTGCAGACAAAGCTGCCGCTGAAAAAATTCGCACCCGCCTGGAAAGCGGCGGCATTGACAACACGCTGGTGCGTGTTCAACGCTGAACCCACACCGTACTCAAGACTCATGAGGAACCCACACATGGACCGCCGTTTCTTCTCTTCTGCCTTGGTCACTGCCGCTGCCTGGCTCAGCACCTCTGCCGCCTGGGCTCAAGCCGCCCTCTTCAAGTCAGGCAAAGACTTCCTGACGCTGGACCGCCCTGTGGCCACCGAAGCAGGCGCAGGCAAGGTCGAAGTCATCGAGTTCTTCTGGTACAGCTGCTCGCACTGCAACGCGTTTGAACCGACATTTGCCCAATGGGTCAAGAATGCCCCGAAAGACGTGGTGGTGCGCCGCATTCCGGTCTCGTTCCGCGAAGACTTTGCGCCGCAGCAGCGCCTGTTTTTCACCATCGAAGCCATGAATTTGCTGGACACGCTCCACCCCAAGGTGTTTGCGGCGATCCATGTGGGCAAGTTGACCCTAAACACCGATGCCAGCGTGCTGGCCTGGGCAGAACAGCAAGGCGTGGACAAAGTCAAATTCAACGAAATCTACAAATCGTTCGGCGTGGCCAGCAAGCTCAAGCGTGCCGTCCAGTTGCAAAACGACTTCAAGGTGGAAGGTGTGCCATCCTTGGGCGTGGCGGGTCGTTATTACATTGACGGCAGCCTGGCTGGCGGCATGGACCGCGCCTTGAAAATCACCGAATCCCTGATCGCCCAGTCTCGCCCCGCCCAAACCAGCACGCAAGCCGTCAAGCCAAAAAGCTGAGTCTGCGCCAGCAGCCCCAACCCAAGCCCGCTGGTGAGCCACCTGAGCGGGCTTTTTTTATGCCTTGGCACGCGCGGCAAGGCCGATCTGCTCACTCTTGCCTCTACAATCAAAATTCGTCACCAGCAAGATTCATGCCCCCATGACAATTCTCCGTACCATCAGCCTCGTCGCCGCAGCGCTCAGCGTGCTTTGCACGCCTGCGTGGGCCGAAAAAGCCGACCGCGACAAGCCCATGCTGATTGAGGCGGATGCCATGCGCCACGACGAAAACAAACTGCTCACCCATTTCACAGGCAAGGTGGTGGCGTTCAAAGGCACCATGGTTTTGCGCGGCGATCGCATGGAAGTGCAGCAAGACAAAAACGGCCAGCAAGTGGCGCACGTTTGGGCCGCACCGAACGAACGCGTCTTTTTTCGGCAAAAACGCGAAGGCGTCGATGAATTCACCGAAGGTGAAGGCGAAATGGCCATCTACGACAGCCAGGCCGATGTCGTGACGCTGAGTCAGCGGGCAGAAGTTCGAATTTTGCGCGGCACCGAGCTGGCCGACCAACTCAATGGTCAAAAAATCATTTTCAACAACACCACCGAAGTCATGACCGTGGACGGTCTGCCCAAAGGCACCCAAGCCACGGACCCGCGAGATCAACGCGTACGCGCCGTGCTGACGCCCAGAAAAACAAGCCCGGCGACCACGCCCCCCGCTCCGAAAACGGCCATCCCTGCCCTGCGGATCAGCCCCAATACAGGCGAAAGCAAAAAACCATGAGTGAGCCACTCGTGCCCAGCCGACTGGAAGCGCACCACCTGAAAAAGGCCTACGGCAGCCGCAAAGTGGTGCACGACGTGTCCGTGCAAGTAGACAAGGGCGAAGTGGTGGGCTTGCTCGGCCCCAACGGCGCAGGCAAAACCACCTCTTTTTACATGATCGTGGGCTTGGTGCGTGGTGATGGCGGCCAGATCATGATTGATGGGCAAGACGTCACGCGCATGCCCATTCACAAGCGCTCGCGCATGGGCCTGTCGTATCTGCCGCAAGAGGCCTCGATTTTTCGCAAACTGTCGGTGGCAGACAACGTGCGCGCCATTCTGGAGCTGCAAACCGACGCCCAGGGTCATGCACTCTCATCGGCTGACATTGAACAACGCCTGAGCGAGTTGCTGGCCGACCTGCGCGTCGACCACCTGCGCGATTCCCCTGCGGTCGCGCTGTCAGGGGGTGAACGCCGCCGCGTAGAGATTGCCCGCGCCTTGGCCACCAACCCGCGTTTTATCTTGCTGGACGAGCCTTTTGCTGGCATTGACCCGATCGCCGTGATCGAGATCCAGCGCATCATTGCCTTCCTCAAGCAGCGCGGCATTGGCGTGCTGATCACCGACCACAACGTGCGCGAGACCTTGGGCATTTGCGACCACGCCTACATCATCAGCGAAGGCCGCGTGCTGGCTGCAGGCACCCCCGACGAGATCGTGTCCAACGCCGAGGTGCGACGGGTGTACCTGGGCGAACACTTCCGGATGTGATGAACAAATCCAAGGTCCACGCCATGAAAGCACAGCCATGAAACCCGGTCTGTCGCTGCGCATGTCCCAGCACCTGGCGCTCACGCCCCAGTTGCAACAATCGATCCGCCTGCTGCAACTGTCCACGCTGGAGCTGTCGCAAGAAGTCGACCAGATGCTGGACGAAAACCCATTTCTTGAGCGCAGCGAAGAAGAAGCGGCCTCCGAGGCCTTTGGCCTGGACCAAACCGACACCCACGTCAGCCTGGGCGATCGGGTGAGCGAAAGCGCCAGCACATCCAGCAGCAGCGACGACAGCGCCAGCGAAAACAGCGACGAAGCCGTGACCGATGTGGCCGAAAGCTGGGACGGCGACGGCAGCGTGGACATGCGCCCCGACGACAGCGAATGGGGTGGCGATGCCGGACCGCGCCAGAACAATGGCGAAGAAACCGCTGACGCCATCGACCTGGCCCGCAGCAGCGGCTCGCTCACCGACTTTTTGCACCGCCAGGCCTTGTCGCTGCGCTTGTCCGAGATCGACCGTGCTGCCCTGCGCTTTTTGATCGAGTCGCTCAACGACGACGGCTACCTGACCGACACCCTGCCTGAATTGGCCGCCAGCTTGGCTGGCAGCGACGATTTTGAACAACTGGACGAGCTGGTGCACCGCTTCACCGTGGCGCTGGGTTTGCTGCAATCGCTCGAGCCCGTGGGTGTGGGCGCACGCGATCTGGCCGAGTGCATGCGCATCCAGATCAAGGCATGGCTCAAGGACGCGCCAGACGACGAGGTCGCCCAAGCCGCTCTGGCCGTCTGCGCTCAACCCCTGGAAATGCTGGCCAAACGCGACTTCAAACGCCTGGCTGTGGCCTGCGGTCTGGACGAGGCCGTGGTCAAAGCCGCTATCCCGTTCATTGCCCGGCTGGAGCCCAAACCCGGCCGCCCGTTTGCGCAGGCCGAACAAAACATCATCATCCCCGACGTGCTGGTGGTGAACACCAGTAAAACGGCCACGCCCAAATTCCGCATCCAGCTCAACCCCGACGTGATGCCCAAGCTGCGCGTGCACGACATTTATGCCAACGCCTTGCGCGGCAGCAAGGGTTCATCGCATGCCGGTTTGCAGCAGCGCCTGCAAGAAGCGCGCTGGTTCATCAAAAACATCCAGCAGCGTTTTGACACCATCTTGCGCGTGTCCACCGCCATCGTGGAGCGGCAAAAAAACTTCCTCACCCACGGCGAGCTGGCCATGCGCCCGCTGGTGCTGCGCGAGATCGCCGACGAGCTGGGCATGCACGAGTCCACCATCAGCCGCGTGACCACGGCCAAATACATGTCCACGCCGCAAGGCACGTTTGAGCTGAAGTATTTCTTTGGCTCGGGCTTGGGCACCGACAGTGGCAGCGCCGCATCGAGCACCGCCGTGCGGGCACTGATCAAGCAGTTTGTGGCGGCTGAAAAACCCGCCAAACCCCTGTCGGACAACCAAATTTCAGAAATGCTGAAAGAGCAAGGCATCGACTGCGCACGCCGCACGGTGGCCAAATACCGCGAAGCCCTGAAGATCGCGCCTGCGAACCTGCGCAAAACCCTTTGAGAGTATTCGAGTGAATTCATTGAACCTGTTCATGCCTTGCGCCGCTGGCGTCGAGGGCTTTTTGGCCGACGAGGTGCACGCCATCACGGGCCTGACCGGCAACGACCTGATGACCGGACGCGGCGGCGTGATGGCCCGCGCCTCTTGGCGCGACGCGATGCGCATCAACCTGCACAGCCGCTTGACCCAGCGCGTGCTGGTGCAGCTGTCCGTCACCGACTACCGCAACGAAAACGACCTGTACCAAGCCGCCAGCGAAGTGGCCTGGGAAATTTGGTTCACGCCCAAGCAGACGTTCAAGATCGACATCACGGCGCAGCACAGCCCGCTGACCAGCCTGAACTTTGCCGCCCTCAAAATCAAAGACGCGGTGGCCGACCGCTTTCGCGCCAAGCGCGGCGAGCGCCCGAACGTGGACACCACCTGGCCCGATGTGCGCATTTATGCCCACGTCACACCCGAAACCCTCACGCTCTACATCGACACCTCGGGCGAACCGCTGTTCAAGCGCGGCTGGCGCACCGACAAGGGCGACGCGCCCCTGAAGGAAACCTTGGCGGCCGCCATGATCGCGGCCAGCGGCTGGGACGCGACAGTGCCTTTGTACGACCCCTGCTGCGGCAGCGGCACCATCCCGATTGAGGCGGCGCAAATCGCCTGTGGCATCGCCCCTGGCTTGCAACGCCGCTTTGGCTTTGAAAAGCTGTTGCCTTTCCAAAACCATGTCTGGCAAGGCTTGATCGAAGAAGCCCGCGACCACGAGCACGAACCCACCGCGCCCATTTTTGGCAGCGATGTGGCTTTCCGAATGGTCGACTTTGCCGAGCGCAACGCCGAACGCGCAGGCGTGTCGGGCGTGATCGAGTTCCGAGGCGGCGATGCCCTGCAACGCATGCCGCCCAGCGAGACCCCCGGCGTCATGCTGCTCAACCCGCCCTATGGCGAGCGCATTGCCGCTGCCGGTGTCGCCGGTCGTGGGCGTGACAGCTTCCAGCCCGGTGCCTTGGCCGATGCGCGTTCAAGTACCCGCGCAGCCGACCAAAGCCACCACCGCGAAACCGCGCAAACCAATGATGGCGACGACAGCGTCGACTTCTTTGCCCAACTGGCCAGCCACTGGAAGAAAAACTACAGCGGCTGGAGCGCTTGGATGCTCACACCCGACCTGAAGCTGCCCAGCAAAATGCGCCTGAAAGAATCGCGCCGCGTGCCCATGTGGAACGGCCCCATCGAATGCCGCCTGTTCCGCTTTGACATGATCAAAGGCAGCTTGAAGCGCACGCCAAGCGACAGCAGCAACAACCCAACAGTCACCTCAGGCCCCGACACATCGGGAACGTCTGCACCATGAGTTGGGAGCGGGGCGTTGAGGTGAACCTTGAGGTGGGCGCAATTCTGAGTGAAGGTCCGGGCGCAGATGGGGTTCAAACCCCGGCACGCCGCGTGCTGGACACCAACATCGTGCTCGACCTGTGGGTGTTTGACGAACCCAAGGCCGAAGCGCTGCGCGTGAGCGTCGAGACAGGCCGCACACACTGGCTGGCCACCGCCGCCATGCGCGAGGAACTGGCCCGCGTGCTGGCCTACCCGCAAATCGTGAAACGCCTCACGCACCGCGAAATACCCGCTGACACTGTGCTCGGCCATTTTGACCGCTGGGCGCAGCTGCACCCCGATGCGCCCAAAGCCGAGTACGTCTGCAAAGACCCCGACGACCAAAAGTTCATCGACCTGGCCGTGACCCACACCGCCGCCTTGCACAGCAAAGACGCACAAGTGCTCTGCATGAAAAACCGCCTGGCACGCTGCGGTGTGGCGTTGAATCCCGTCACGCCCTGACCCCATGGCAGGCCAACGCGCCTCCTACAATCGTGCCATTGAAAAAGGAACACCGCATGAACACGACCGCTGGCTTGGAAGCCGAAGACTTTGACACCTTGGACAACATCCTCGACGACCTGCGCGAGCGTTTTGAAGAAACACCGCAGTGGGAGTTTTGTGAGGGCTTCATGGCCGCCTTGGTCTGTAGCCGACGCGCCATTCCCGAAGACGAATGGCTGCCGATGCTGCTGGGCATTGACCCGGATGAAGCCGAAGGCGGCAGTTTTGCAGACGACGCCCAGCGCCAGCAGTTCATGGCTTTGTGGCAGCGCCGTTTTGACGAGATCAAGCTGGCGCTCGACACCCCGGTCGAAGCGCTGGACGACGACAAGGCCTATGCCCCGGAAGTAATGGACGTGCGCGGCGCGATCGCTTCGCTGCCCCCCGAAGAGCGCGAAGAAATCGAAGACAGCGAGATCCCCTCGTTTGCCCAGGTGTGGGCGCTGGGCTTCATGTTCGCGGTCGAAAACTGGGCCGACGAATGGGCCACCCCCAAAGACAAAGACGCCGCCAAGTGGCACGACTTGTCGCTCGAAGCCATCGTGGCACTGACCGAAGACGACACCGATGTGCCCACCTTGTCGGCCCTGTCAGAAGACGGCCCGCCCAGCGTGAGCGAAGAGCGCCTGAACGCCTACGGCGAAGCGCTGTGGGCGGTGTACGACCTGCGCGAAATCTGGCGCAACATCGGCCCGCGTGTGGCGCAGGTCATCAAAGCCGCCACGCCCGGCCGCAACGATGCGTGCTCGTGCGGCAGCGGCAAAAAATACAAGAAGTGCTGCGGGGCTTGAGTCAGTAGCAACGCTAGATCCCGGATCAAGTCCGAGATGACGAATGAGCTCAAACCATCCACTGCGCCAGCGCTTCGCTGGTCGCGTCGGGCAGCTCTTCGGGGATGAAGTGGCCCGAAGGCATGACCTGGCCACTGACACGTCCAGCACATTGCGCTTGCCACAGCTCGACCGGCTTGAACATGCGGTTGACCACGCCCCGATCACCCCACAAGACCAAGGTGTCGCAAGCGATTTTGTCGCCGTGCTCGCGGCCCTCACGGTCGTGCTGCAAGTCGATGCCTGCGCTGGCACGGTAGTCTTCGGCGGCGCTGTGGATGGCGGCTGACCAGCCTAGGTCATTGCGTGTCGGGTTGCAAAAAGCGCGCTCGTATTCACCCAAGGCTTCAGGCTCGATATAGCCCAGCCCTTGACTGCCCCAGCCGCCCAGCTTGGCGTGCAAATAAGCCTTGGGGTTGCCGCCAATCATGACCTCGGGCAAGGGCGCGGGCTGCGTCAGATGAAACCAGTGGTAGTAGGCCTGCGCAAAAGCAAAGTAAGGGTCGGCCACCGGGCCTGCGACTTCAGGGGTTTTTCCCCAATGGCCGCTGTACATGTCCAGCGTGGGGGCAATATCGATGATGCAGAGCTTCTTCACCCTGGCGGCATGGTCCAGCGCCAAACGGTGCGCCACGCGTCCGCCCCGGTCGTGGCCGCACAAAAAGAATTCACCGACACCCAAAGCGTCGAGCAGGCCCACCACCTCTTGCGCCATGGCACGTTTGCTGTAGTGCAGGTGCAGCGGATCCCCCACGGCATGCGAAGAATCGCCATAACCGCGCAGGTCAGGCATCACCAGTCGATAGCGACCGCGCAAATGCTGCGCAACGCGATGCCACATGACATGGGTTTGCGGAAAGCCATGCAGCAAAACCAGCACGGGCAAGTGCGCTTGCCCCGCCCAGTCGGCCGTGCGCCGAAAGCAGACGGGCAAACCCGCCACCGTGAGCGTTTGCCGCTCGAAGCCGTCAAACCAGGTCATCAGTCGACCTTGGCACCCGAGGCCTTAACCACTTCGGCCCATTTCTTGTGCTCGGCGTCAATCAGCGCCGCAAACTGCGCGGGCGTGTTGCCGCTGGGGATCGCGCCCAGGGTGGTCAGGCGCTCTTTCATGGCGGGACTGGCCAATGACTTGGCGACTTCTTGCTGGATGCGGCTGACCACATCAGCCGGGGTGCCAGCGGGTGCAAGCAAACCAAACCAGCTGCTGGCTTCGAAGCCTTTGAGCCCTGCCGCTTCTTCGACCGTGGGCAAGTCGGGCATGGCCGCTGAACGTTGGCCACTGGTCACGGCCAGCGCTTTGATTTTGCCCGCCTTGATGAGTGCCATGGCCGAGGGCAAGTTGTCGAACATGACGTCCATGCTGCCGCCCGCCAAATCGAGCAAGGCCGGGCCAGAGCCCCGGTAAGGGATGTGCGCCATGAAGGTGCCTGTTTGCGACTTGAACAGCTCACCCGCCAAATGGATGGAGGTGCCGTTGCCGCTGGAGGCCATGTTCAGTTTGCCGGGGTTGGCAAGGGCGTACTTGATGAAATCGTTGACGCTGTTGATCTTGTTGGCCGCTGCCTTATCGGCGTTGACCACCATGACATTGGGCACGCCAGCGACCAAGGTGATGGGCGCGAAGTCTTTGATGGGGTCATACGGCAGCTTGCTGTACAGGGCGCGGTTGATGCCGTGCGTGCCCACGGTGCCCATGAGCAGGGTGTAGCCGTCGCCAGCCGATTTGGCCACTTGATCAGCGCCCAGATTGCCACCGGCACCGCCTTTGTTCTCGATCACAAAGGACTGGCCAAAGGCTTTGCTCAGGTCGGGCGCGATGGCGCGGGCCAAGATGTCTGTGGTGCCGCCGGGTGCGAAGGGCACAACGATCTTGACGGGCTTGTTGGGCCAGGCGGTTTGCGCCCAAGCCATCGAAGTGGTTGACAACAACACCGCAGCGGCCATGCCCAAGACTGGGCGGCGGGTGAGAGAACTTGAAAGCTTGCGTGAAAAATGAACCATGTTTGTCTCCTGGCAATGTGTGCAAAACATGATGCCACTCACCCACGGATACGCTGTCGCACAGGCGAAGAAAAGAGCCTGTTTTAAGGGTTTGTCCCGGTCAAAAGGGCCTGCAAGGCGGGCTTTTGCACTTTGCCCAAGGCGCTTTTTGGCAAGCTGTCCATGAAGACCACTCGCCGTGGCAACTTGAAGCGGGCGATGCGGCTTTGCAGGTGCAACAGCACCGCTTCGGGCGTGAGCCCTTGCCCCAAAGCATCGGCGCTGCGCACCAACACAGCCACCGGCACCTCGCCCCAACGGACATCGGCCAGGCCAACCACGGCGCATTCGGCGACGCCCGGCAGGGTCACGAGCTGATTTTCAATTTCTGCCGGGTAAATGTTTTCGCCGCCCGAAATCACCATGTCTTTGCTGCGGCCCACGATGGTGATGCAGCCGTCTGGCGCACGCTGACCGAGGTCGCCGGAGTGGAACCAGCCGTCTTGCAGACCCACGCCACTTTGCCCGTTCGGATGCCAGTACCCGCGCATGAGATTGGGCGCGCGGACGCAGACTTCACCCGTCTCACCGGAGCCGACTTCTTGCCCCCGTGTGTCGATCAGTTTGACCTGCGCCTCGGGCTGCGGCCAACCCGAAGCACCCACGCGGGCCACAGCGTCTGGCAGTCGCAGCACGATGGACACAGGGCCCGTCTCGGTGGTGCCATAGACCTGCCCCACCGGCACACCGCGTGCGTGCAGTGTTTCGAGGTAGGCCACAGGCACAGTGGACGAACCGGTCATGATGCCGCGCAAACAGGCCAGCGATGTGCTGGCCCAGCGCGGGTGGTCAAACAGCGCACGCATGGTGGCGGGCACCAACAGCGACAACGTGGGTTGGCTGATGGCCATTTCATCCAACCAGGCCGAGGGGTCAAAGCGCGCGTGCAGCACCACCTCCACGCCCGACAGCAGCGCGGGCAAGGTCTGGATGCACAGACCACCTACATGAAACATGGGCAGCGTGGACAGCAACTTGTCGCCGGGCACATTGGGGTTCGCCCCCGCACGGCGAAAGTCATGCGCCCATGCACTGGCACGGGCATTGGCCATCAGGGCGGCTTGCGTGTGCACCGCCCCTTTGGGTTCGCCCGTGGTACCCGAGGTGTAGACCAAGAGCAAGGGCATGTCGCTGTGCACTTCGGACAGTGGCAGTGCGCGTGGCGATGCGGTGGCGATCAGCGTGTCATGTTGGGTGTGCTGTAGCCCAGGGGCATGCAGGGCCTGGGCCGTGTCGGCATGGTGGGTGTCGTGCACCAACAGGCGCGGCTGGGCGTCCTGCATGACTTGCTGCAACTCAGGCACCGCCAGGCGAAAGTTCAGCGGCAAAAAAATCGCCCCTAGTCGGGCACAGGCCACCAACGTGACCAGTTGCAACTCGTGGTTAAAGCCCAACCAGGCCACCCGCTCACCGCTTTGCACGCCCCAGGTGGACTGCAAGTGCGCGGTGACGCGTTCGACACGCCGCCAGAACTTGGCGAAGTCATAGGCCAAAGTGCCGTCAGGCTTGCGCGCGTCACCCCGAAAAGTCATGGCCGCCTGTGCGCCGTGCGTTTGCGCCAGTTGCGCAAATCGGGCCGCGATGGGGCTGGTCTCGTGGCCCGACATCATTCGTCTTTTTCGCCAGCTTCGTACAAGGCTTCGCGGCCGATGCGGTCCAAGCACAGCTCGGCCGTCCAGGGCAGCATGAGCGAACCGCAGCGTGCATCGCGGTACAAGCGCTCCAGAGGCAGGCTTTTGAGCATGGACTGACCGCCGCAAGTGCGGATCGCCAAACGGGCGATGTCTTGGGCGTTTTCCATGATGGTGTACTGCGCAGCGTAGGCCCTCAGTCGGGCGGATTTGCTGGGGTCGACCTTGGCATCTTCGATCGCGCGCAAAAAGAGATTGCGAGTTTGTTCGAGCTTGATGAACATCTCGGCCAAAGCAATCTGCTTGGTGGCAAACTGGCGGCGCTTGACAGGTCCGGTGCCCGGGATCTCGCCACGCAGGTAGGCCACGGTGAAGTCGTATGCCGCTTGTGCAATGCCCATGTAAGTGGGCGAAAGCGTCATGAACATGTGCGGCCAGCGGCTGGCGGCCTGGAAGTACAAGCCCTGCGGCATGAGCGCCGCGTCGTCGGGCACGAACACGTCTTTGAACAGCAGGTTGCGCGACACCGTGGCACGCATGCCCAGCGGATCCCAGTCGCCCTCCACCGTAAGGCCCGGCGCGGTGCGCGGCACGGCCAGATAGAGTGTGTCGCGGCGCGAGAGGTCGGCGCCCTCTTTTTTCTCGGTGCACAGCACGCCAAAAAAGTCAGCCGCATCCGACAGGGATGCGAAGATTTTTTTGCCATTGATCTTCCAGCCGCCCTCGACCTTGACGGCGATGGTGCCAAATGGCTGAGCACCCGCCGCTGCGGCACCGCCTTCTGAAAAGGGCTGGGCATAAATCGCACCGTCTTTCACCACGCGGGCAAAGTGCGTGGCCTGGTGCGTGCGGTGAATGGCGCGTTGCTCGGGTGTCATCTCCAGGTCTTCAGACAACAAGCCGCTCCAAAGCATGGTGCAGACATGCATGTTGAAGGTGAGCGCGGTGGCGCCACAGTAGCGCCCAATTTCGGCCGACACCATGGCATAAGTGGCGTAGTCGGCGCCGTGGCCGCCATGCGCTTCGGGCACACACAGCGCCAGCAAACCTGCATCGCGCATGTCATCGTAGTTGGCAAAGGGGAACTGAGCATCGCGGTCGAGTTGCGCGGCACGCGGGGCAAATTTGTCGCGGCCCAGCTGACGGGCCAAGGCCATCAGCTTTTGCTGCTTCGCGGTCAGGGGATAGTCGTCGCCACAGATCGGCATGGCGGTTGACGGGGTTTTGTCTTGCTCTGCACTCATGGTTTCACGTCCTTCAGAAATTGTTCCAGTTCGGCGTTGAACGCCTCGGGCTGCTCGCAGTGCAGCAAGTGCCCTGCGCCAGCCAGGCAGGCGTACCGCGCACCGGGGATCTTTTGCGCCATGCGTTCCATCACGGCGGGTGGGGCCGTGCGGTCGTGCGCTGCGGCCAGGCACAGCACGGGCACGGTGAGGGTGGGCAACGCAGCGCGTTGCTCAAACTGCACCAGCGCATGCAAAGCGGCGCGGTAGGTGGCAGGCGGCACGGCAGACATGCTTTGGTGCGCCGATTTCAGTTTGGCGGGAATCAAGTGGGCGGCATCGCCACCGGGTGCGGCCATGGTGGGGATCAGCTTGTCTGCAATGTCGCCCATGGTTTTTCCGGCCTCCAAAGGGGCCAGGCGTTGCGCCAAAAACTGTTTTTGAAAATCACCGTCGCTGTGGCCAAACGCCGGGCTGCTGGCCGCCAGCATCAAGCCACTGATCCGCTCGGGTGCTTGCGTCCAAGCTTGCAGGGCCACCATGGCCCCCATGCTGTGGCCCACCAACACAGCTTGGTCGATGTGCGCTGCGTCCAGCATTTGGCACAGGGCTTGCGCCAAGTGGGCAAAGTCATAAGGGGTGACCATGGCGCTGTCGCCATAACCGGGCATGTCCCAGGCCAGGCTGCGCCAGCCCAATGTGGCCACATGCGCTTGCTGCGCTGCCCAGCCGTGTCGGCCACCGCCCACGCCATGCAAGAACACCACGGCGGGCTGGGTGGGCAAGCCCAGGTCGGTGAATGCAGGCGCGTTCATGCCAGTGCCGCGCTCACGACTTGGCCAGCATCGACCACCACCGTGTCGTCGAGCCGGATGGTGCAGCCGCGCATGGGCAAATCAAAGTGGCCCAGCGTGTGGCGTCCCGCGACCTCGTTGGCCCCGGTCGAATACAAAAAGTTGCCCGCAAAAGCACGCAACTCAGTGCCATTGCAGTCGCGCTTGTCATAAAAAGCCATGGCATCCCAACGCGCAGCGGGGTTCAGGCCAAAGCCCACATGCGAGACCGCATAGGCGGCGCGGTGGCCCTCTGCGTCCTCCCAAGCTTTCCAATAGCCGCGCATCATGTCCACATCCACCCCTTCGCCCTCGATCTGAATCACGCTGTCGTTTTCGATCGTCAGGCGGATCGTGTCGCGCAAATAGCTTTTGAAGGTCAGGTTCACATCGCCGGGGGCCATGACCAAGGTGCCATTGACACTGCCCGCCGCCGGAAAGGCCAGCGCCAGGCCCGCAGGCCAGTGCGAGACCATGCCCGGCTTGGGGCAAAAGCCCCACACGCCGCCGACCACGGCTTTGTTCAAACTGACGCGCAAATCGGTTCCGGCTTTGGAGGTGACGTGCATTTGCTGTGCGCTGCGCAGCTTCTTCATGGCCGAACGCACAACGCCTTCCAACGCCGGGTCGGGCACGGTGCGCTCCAATATTTCAGGGTGCTCGTTGGACACCATCAGCAAGCGAGGCATGTGCCCATCAACGCCTTTCATGATGGTCGGTAACTCGGGCGCATGCAGCAGGCCCTCCACCGTGCAATCAACCACCATATCGGCACGTGCCAGCGCGGCAACCACCGGGCTGAGCTGCGCAATGGCGTCGCTGGCCCCGGTGGAGCGGACGGGCGCAGGTGCGGTCAACGCGGGCGTGGTGAGCGTGACTTCAAACACTTTGGCGCCCATGCCCTCCAAGGCCAGACGGGCAAGGTCGACGTTCACGCGCCGCGACTGCGTTTCGGCCAAAATGGCCACCACTTCGCCGGGCTGCACTTTGCACAAGGTGAAGGTGCGGACAAACGCCGCCAACCATTTGTGTTCGATCTTTTCCACCAACATGCAGGCCTCCTGAACAGACGGGTGGGGTGCACGACGCACCCGACCTCTTGCCAAACAGTTTATATGAATATTCATGTAAATTCATCCATAATGACCCTATGCGCCCCAACCCACCGCCGTCCATTCAGCCGCTGAGCCCTGACTTTGAAACACCTCATTTCAGGCAAGCCCTGTCGCGCTTTGCCACGGGCGTGACCGTCATCACCACCTTTGCGCCCGGCGCACAAAAAGGCGACTCGGCCAGCAGCAGCTTTGTGGGCATCACGGCCAGCTCGTTCAATTCGGTGTCGCTCACGCCGCCGCTCGTGCTGTGGAGCCTGGGCCACCGGGCCAGCAGCTTGCCGCTGTTTCATGCGGGCACGCACTATGTGGTGAATGTGCTGGCCGCAGACCAGCTCGATTTGTGCAATCGCTTTGCCTATGGCAAAGGCGACCGGTTTGCCGACACCGCTTACACCTTGGGGCAAGCCGGGCTGCCCATTTTGAAAGGCGCTCTGGCCTGGTTTGAATGCCACAACCGCAGCCGCCACGAAGAAGGCGACCATGTGATTTTTGTGGGCGAGGTAGAACGCTGCGGCTTCAGCGATGAAACGGCACCGCTGGTCTATCAAGGCGGCCAGTTCAGTTCTACGGCACCTCTGCACAAGCCGCTGCCATGATCACCGAGCCAGGCTTTGTAGACGACTACCTGGCCTATTTGTTGGCACGCGCCAGCCATTTGATTTCGAGCGAATTCCATGCCGTGGTCGAGGCCAGTGGCCTGAGCCTGATGGAGTGGCGCGTCATGGCCAGCCTGTCGGGCAAAGACAGTTTGAGTGTGGGCGAGTTGGCCGACATCGTTTTGGCCAAGCAACCGACCGTGACCAAATTGGTCGGGCGCATGGAAGAAGCCGGCTGGGTGCAACGCTGCGATGCACCGCACGACAAACGCCAATCCTTGGTGAGCCTGACGCCTGCGGGGCGGCGCAAAGTCAAACCCTTGCTGGCCCAGGCGCAGGCGCACGAAGCGCAGGTCACGGCCGACATCGGTGCGCCCGAAGTCGATCAGCTCAAGCGCATACTTGAAAGAATGATTGCGCTGAGGGGATAACAAAGAATCACGCTGATTAGCAGATCGGCGGCTTTAGCCCCAACACGGGCCACAGCAAAAGCGCTATTCCGGCACCACCGCCGTGACCTCGATCTCGACCAAGGCGCGGTCTTCGACCAGATCGGCCACCTGCACCAACGTCATGGCCGGGTAGTTTTTGCCAATGACTTCCTGATAGACCTTGCCCAGCTCGCGGCCGCGTGCGAGGTATTCTTTTTTGTCTTTGACGTACCAAGTCATGCGGGCCATGTGCTGGGGGCCAGCGCCAGCACAGGCCAGTGTGTCGACGATGTTTTGCAAGGCCTGGCGGCATTGCGCCACAAAGTCGTCGGTCTCGAACTGGGCTTGCCCGTTCCAGCCGATCATGCCGGCCACAAACACCATGCGGCCACGCGCTTCGATGCCGTTGGCGTAGCCTTTGGCGGGAGCCCATCCTTCGGGTTGCAAAACATTGAACATGTGTTTTCCTTGGGTTCAGTGGGGGCTGTGCGAAAGGCCGGCCCCGCAAAATCAGTGGCTTGAGATTTGTCGCAACTTGAAGCGTTGCAGCTTGCCGGTTTCGGTGCGGGGCAAGGCCTCCATGAAGACCACCTTGCGCGGGTACTTGAAGGGGGCAATGCTTTGCTTGACGTGTTCCTGCAAGGCTTTTTCCATCGCGGCATCGCCTATGTGGCCGGGTTTGAGCACCACGTAGGCTTGCACGATCTGGCCTCGGTCTTCGTCGGGCATGCCCACCACACCGCACTCGGCCACGGCAGGGTGTTGCAGCAAAGCGCCTTCCACCTCGGGGCCGGCGATGTTGTAGCCCGCCGAGATGATCATGTCGTCGTTGCGGGCTTGGTAGCTGAAGTAGCCGTCGGCATCCATGACGAAGGTGTCGCCAGGCAAGTTCCAGCCGTCTTTCACATAGTCTTGCTGGCGCGGGTCGGCCAGGTATTTGCAGCCGGTGGGGCCACGCACGGCCAGGCGCCCCACGGTGCCCGGTGGCACAGGCTGCATGTCGTCGTCCACGATTTGCGCCTCGTAACCGGGCACCACCTGGCCAATGCTGCCGGCACGCACCTGTTGGCCTGCGCTGGAGATGTAGATGTGGATCACTTCGGTGCCGCCAATGCCATCGGTCATCTCGATGCCTGTGGCCTGCTTCCACAGCTGGCGGGTGGCGTCGGGCAAGGCTTCACCCGCCGAGACGGGGTGCTTCAAGCTGCGCAGGTCGTGCTGCGCGGCCAAAGGGGCCATCTGGCGGTACATGGTGGGCGCGGTGTAGCACTGCGTGGCGCGGTACTTGGCAATGGTTTGCAGCAAGCTGTCTGGTGTGTGTTTTTCCAGCAGCACGGTGCTGGCACCATGGCGCAGCGCAAACGCCAGCAAACCACCCAAACCAAAGGTGAAGGCGATGGGCGGTGTGCCGCAGACCACATCGGTGTCATTCATGTGCAGGATGTGGCGCGGAAACAGATCGCACATGGCCAGCACATCGCGGTGGAAGTGCATGGTGCCCTTGGGCTTGCCCGTGGTGCCGCTGGTAAACGCAATCAGGCACACATCATCGCGGCTGGTAGGGTGGGCGGTGTACGCACCACTTTGCCGCGCCATGCGCTGCTCCAGGCCATCAGGGGCATCGCTGCGAAACTGCACCATCCGCTGCAAGCTGGCTGAGTGGCTGGCGTGGCCGGGCGTCATGCACTGCTGCAGTTCGTCGGCCAGCAGGCTGTCACACAGCGCAGCGCTGACCTGGGCCTTGTCGATGATTTGCGCCAACTCGCCCGCCCGCAGCAGCGGCATGGTGGGCACCACCACAAGGCCCGCCTTGAGCGCGCCCAGCAAGCCAGCGGCCATCATGGGGCTGTTGCCGCCGCGCAACAAAATGCGGTTGCCGGGCACCAGGCCCATGTCTTGGGTCAGCACCTGGGCGATGCGATGGCTCTTGTCTTGCAACTGCGCATAGGTCCAGCTGAAGTCGCCACCGCCCTTGTTGAAGTCGCTCACCCCATGCAGCGCGATGCGATCGCCCCGGCCAGCTTGCACATGGCGATCCACCAGCTCCACCGCGCAGTTGATCTGGTCGGGGTAATCCAACTCGGGCCGGTCGGCGATGAACACAGGCCACTGGTCTTTGGGCGGCAGTCGGTCACGCGCAAAGGTGTCGGTGTGGCTGCTGGGCAGCAGTTCGTTCCAGTCCTTCATGTCCTTGTCTCCATTTTTTATTTCTGTTGTGCAGCCCTCGCTGCACCACGCTGACGAGGAGAACCCGGGGGCGGAGGCCGATTTCTGCGTACCCCCGCAGCATGAG
>OFRD01000102.1_pt1 | contig 29585 bp, 26 predicted proteins | sample 1543041 | NCBI WGS metagenome assembly OFRD01 (sample SAMN07774234, study PRJEB24372) | wastewater metagenome | isolation source: Exp Tend CN 100WW | collected 2016-02
CGGCGGTTTTATGGGAAGGTCTGTCGACGATCAGGCAGTTTCGCCCAACACAGTCACAGTCACGTCCACCACCACGTCGGTGTGCAAAGCCACAGACACTGCGGACTCACTCACTGTTTTGATGGGGCCATGAGGCATGCGGATCTGGGACTTGACCAGCTTGTAGCCTTGCTTGTTCAACTCTTCAGCGATGTCGTGGTTGGTCACAGAACCAAACAAACGGCCATCGACGCCAGCTTTTTGCGACAACTTGACGACCAAACCAGACAATTTCTCGCCTTGAGCTTGGGCTTCAGCCAACTTGGCAGCAGCTGCTTTTTCGAGTTCAACACGGCGAGCTTCGAACTCGGCCTTGTTGTTTTCGGTAGCACGGCGTGCACGGCCTTGTGGGATCAGGAAGTTGCGAGCGTAGCCGTCTTTGACTTTGACGATATCGCCCAGATTACCCAGGTTCACAACCTTTTCGAGCAGAATGATTTGCATGGTTGGACTCCTTAGACTTTGTGCTGGTCGGTGTAGGGCAACATGGCCAGGAAGCGTGCGCGCTTGATGGCTGTGTTGAGCTGACGCTGGAAAATGGCACGGGTGCCAGTCAGGCGTGCAGGAATGATCTTGCCGTTTTCGGCGATGAAGTCACGCAATGTGTCCACATCTTTGTAGTCGATTTCTTCGACGCCGGTCACAGTGAAGCGGCAAAAGCGCTTGCGCTTGAACAGCAGTGACTGGGTGTTGCGCTTAGGGCGCTTGTCTTTGTTGAATTTTTTGAACGTGGCCATGGGGCCTCCTGAAATTAATCTTGCTGAAACTCTTGAATGTGCAACACGACACTTTTGCCTTGTCGAGGGGTGGCCAAAAAGCCTTTGAACGTCCAGACACTGCCTACCGCTTGCTTGACCAGCGTTTCTGCCAAAGACCCGAAGGCCAAGGCACGAAGCTTAAGCTGGACTTTGCGGGCTTGTCCTGCCTCTTGTACTTCAGAGGCATGCTCCAGAATCAAGTCCAGAGCGGGCAACCCGGCGGGTGTGTATCGCAAAGCGGCTTGCTCGGCAATACAGGCGGTCAGTTCTGTAAGGTTCACTCCTCAACAGGTCAGTATCAAGCGGCGAATTCGGCTTGTTGTGACTTGCGGGCTTCTTCGCGCTCAACAGTTTTCATCATCGATGAAGGAGCGGTGTCGGCTTTTTTCTTGAGCACAGTCAGGTGACGCAAAACAGCATCGTTGAACTTGAAGGCATGCTCCAGTTCAGCCATGACGGCTTGGTCGGCTTCAATGTTCACGCACAGGTAGTGGGCTTTGCCCAGCTTGTTGATCTGGTATGCCAACTGACGGCGGCCCCAGTCTTCAACACGGTGGATATTGCCACCGCCGGCAGTGATCATGCCTTTGTAACGCTCCAGCATGGCTGGAACTTGTTCGGACTGATCGGGATGGATCAGCAAAATGATTTCGTAATGACGCATTGAGACTCCTTGCGGTTAACCCAAAAGGTTGGAAAAGCCGCCCCCAGCGTCTGTCGGGGTGCGGCAAGGCGAAGCCTGCGATTATAGCGTTAATTCAGAGGCCGGGATAGCCGCTGTCAGGCACGACAAGCTGCGTGCGCGGCACAACCCAACGGGTTGGCAATAGCAAAGTCAACAAAACCATCACCAGCAGGCCTGCGGGCACACCAAAAACACCCGCCGACAAGGGCTGAATGCCAAACCACAGCCCAGCACTGGGGTCCAATCCCCAAAAATGTCTGAAGCCGGGGGCATTGACCACCATGTAATAAAGGGTCAGACCCAAACCCGCCAGCATGCCGGCGACGACGGCGGGACGATGGACTTTTTGCCAAACCATGCCCAAAACCATGCCGGGGAAAAATGCGGCAGCTGCCAAGGAAAAAGACGTGGAGACCAACGCAAGGATTTCCGCAGGCTTGAAAGCGGCCACCACAGCGGCCAGCATGGCAACGGCCAACAATGCAAACTTAGACAAAATAACGCGCCCCTCCGCAGATTTGGGTTTGCGTTCACGCCCTGGCCCAATGTCATGCACCAAGGCATTGCTGATGGTCAACAACAAGCCATCGGCGGTTGACAAGGCGGCCGCCAACCCCCCGGCAGCCACCAAGCCTGAGACCACAAAAGGCATACCGCCCAATTCAGGGGTGGCCAGCATGATCATGTCGGCTCCCAGCTTCAACTCACCCAACTGCAAGACCCCGTCACCGTTGACGTCCGAAAACTCCAGCAGCGCAGAATCAAGACGGGCCCATTGCGCCATCCAGCTCGGCAAATCCGCAAAACTGCTGCCCACCAGGTTATTCAGCACCTCGAACTTCACCAGCACAGCCAAAGCCGGAACACTCAGGTAAAGCAAGCCAATGAAGAACAAGGACCAAGCCACCGAAGTGCGGGTCTCGGCAACCGAGGGCAATGTGTAAAAGCGCGTCAGCAAGTGAGGCAAGCCAGCTGTTCCGACCATGAGGCAAAACACCAGCGCCAGAAAATTCAGCCTCGACTCATCGAACAACTTGATGTCTTGCGCACTGCCATGAGGGTTGCCTGCAAATGCCTGAGCGTGGGCAGGCATTCCCCCCAAAGGTCGGGCCCGGTCACGGTTGTCGTGCATGGCTCGGGTCCATTGTTCACGCGCTGTCGCAGCATCGCGAGGTACCGCCAAAAGTGCGCGCCGAGCTTGTGCAATGGAAGCGTAATCAGCCGATTGGGCCTTGAGCATGCGGATTTTTTCCTCCAGCTCCAGACGCAGCTCGGCCATGGATCGTTCGACATTTTCAAGCCGCGCCTCAAACATTTTGGCCCGGCGTGCAAACTCTTGACGCACCTCGATTTCGGCTGGATCGTTGATCAGCTTTTTTTCGATGGCTGCAATGTGCGCAAGCTGCTGGCCATAGACCAAGGGAGCGAACGGTGTTCCAAGTTGCTTATAGGCAAGCCAGGAGACAGGAATCATGAAGGCCAGCAGCAACATGATGTATTGCGCCACCTGCGTCCAAGTGATGGCACGCATGCCCCCCAAAAATGAACACAGCAAAACCCCGCCCAAACCGAGCAAGATGCCAATCTCGAACTGAACGCCCGTCAAACGGGATGCGATCAACCCGATGCCATAAATCTGGGCCACAACATAGGTGAATGAACACAACACCGAAGCCAATGCGGCGATGATGCGGGGCCAACGACCGCCATAACGGCGGTCAAAGTAGTCCGGCAAGGTGTAAAGCTTCATGGCCCGCAAATGGGGGGCAATCAACAATGCGACCAGGCAAAAGCCGCCGGTCCAGCCCATCACATAAGCCAAGCCACCAGGCTGCTGCCCGCTGCCAGAGAAGCCCTGCAAATAAAGTGCCCCCGCCAAGCTGATGAAAGAGGCTGCACTCATCCAGTCGGCGGCAGTGGCCATGCCGTTGTACATGGCCGGAATACGCCTACCCGCGACGTAATACTCGTCTTCGTCCGTTGTCCTGCTGGAAATGCCAATCAAGGCATAGATCATCACCGTGCTGAACAAAAAAATAGGGCCAATCAAATTGCGTGACAGTCCCCACCGTTCAGCCGAAGCCATGGCCCCCATCAAAGTGACGAGGATGCCGATGTAGATCAGCACATTGCGGTGAATCCGCCAGTGGTAAGCCGCAGTTCGACGGTTTGCCATCGGTTGAGTCATCGCAAGGCCCCGGATTGAAGAATCAGCGACCCAAATTGGTCCAGGTTTCGATCACCGTGTCCGGGTTGAGCGAGATGGAGCTGATGCCCTTGTCCATCAACCAGCGTGCGAAATCAGGGTGATCGCTGGGGCCCTGTCCGCAGATACCGATGTACTTGCCTTTGGCCAGGCAGGCCTTGATCGCTTGCTCAATCAAGGCGGTCACAGCGGGGTCGCGTTCGTCAAAGTCCATTGCCAGCAATTCCAGGCCAGAATCACGATCAAGGCCCAAAGTGAGCTGCGTCAGATCGTTGGAGCCGATCGAAAATCCATCGAAAAACTCAAGGAATTGTTCAGCCAGGATGGCGTTGCTGGGCACTTCGCACATCATGATGACCTTAAGATCGTCTTCGCCACGACGCAAACCTTGAGTGGCCAGCAGTTTGGTGACCTTTTCGGCTTGTCCCAAGGTGCGGACAAACGGCACCATGATCTGGACGTTGGTCAATCCCATCTCGCCACGCACGCGTTTGATCGCTTCGCATTCCATGGCAAAGGCCTCGCCAAAATCTGCGCTGATGTAACGCGCAGCGCCACGAAAACCCAGCATCGGGTTTTCTTCTTCCGGCTCGTAGCGGCTGCCACCAATGAGCTTGCGGTATTCGTTGCTCTTGAAATCCGACAAACGCACGATCACTGGTTTAGGCCAAAAAGCCGCTGCGATGCTGGCCACACCTTCGGCCACTTTGTCGACATAAAACGCACGGGGTGACGCATGGCCACGGGCGACCGATTCCACAGCTTTCTTTAAGTCGGCATCGATGGCCGGGTAATCCAGGATCGCCTTGGGGTGCACGCCGATGTTGTTGTTGATGATGAATTCCAGACGCGCCAGGCCCACACCGGCGTTGGGCAGTTGTGCAAAATCGAAGGCCAACTGGGGATTGCCCACGTTCATCATGATTTTGGTTTTGATCTCGGGCAACACGCCGCGCTGGATTTCACTGATTTCAGTTTCCAGCAAGCCATCGTAAATGTGACCGGTATCGCCTTCGGCACAGCTGACGGTGACCAAGGTGCCCTCTTTCAGCTGTTCTGTGGCGTTGCCGCAGCCCACCACGGCAGGAATGCCCAACTCACGCGCAATGATGGCAGCGTGGCAGGTGCGACCGCCCCGGTTGGTGACGATGGCGCTGGCACGCTTCATCACGGGTTCCCAATTAGGGTCGGTCATGTCGGTCACCAGCACGTCGCCGGGTTGAACCTTGTCCATCTCGCTGATGTGATGCACCAAGCGCACAGGGCCCGTGCCGATCTTTTGGCCAATCGCCCTGCCCTCGGCCAAGATGGTGCTTTTGCCTTTGAGCTTGTAACGCAGCTCGGGCGTGCCTTTGGCCTGGCTTTTCACGGTTTCAGGACGTGCTTGCAGGATGTACAAAAGCCCATCCGTGCCGTCTTTGCCCCACTCGATGTCCATCGGGCGACCGTAGTGCTGCTCGATGACCACGGCATAACGGGCCAACTGCTCAACCTCGTCATCGGTCAGGCTGTAGCGGTTGCGCAACTCAGCGGGCACATCGGTGGTTTTGACCAGCTTGCCCGAAGCCGCTTTTTCTTCTGGCGTGGCAAACACCATCTCGATCAATTTAGAGCCCAGATTGCGTCGGATGACACATCGCTTGCCCGCAGCCAACATGGGTTTGTGCACGTAGAACTCATCCGGGTTCACCGCGCCCTGCACCACGGTCTCACCCAAGCCGTAGCTGGAGGTGATGAACACCACATCTTCGAAACCCGACTCGGTATCGATGGTGAACATGACACCCGCAGCCCCCAAATCAGAGCGCACCATGCGTTGCACACCTGCCGACAAAGCCACATCAGCGTGTGCAAAACCTTTGTGCACGCGGTAGCTGATGGCGCGGTCGTTGTACAAAGAGGCAAACACCTCTTTCATTTTGTGCAGCACGTCAGCGATGCCGACCACGTTCAAAAAAGTCTCTTGCTGACCCGCAAATGAAGCGTCAGGCAAATCTTCGGCGGTGGCCGAAGATCGCACAGCAAAAGAAGCCTCGGGGTTGCTGCCTTGCAGGCGGACAAACGCCTCGCGAATGGCCTGCTCAAGATCGGACGGAAAAGGCTGGGCTTCGACCATGGCGCGGATTTCTGCCCCCGCTGCGGCCAAGGCACGGACATCTTCTGTGTCCAGCGCGTCCAGCCGGGCGTTGATGCGCTCAGTCAAGCCGCCAAAAGCCAGAAACTGCCGAAAAGCATGGGCGGTGGTGGCAAAACCCGTCGGCACACGCACGCCCGAGGGCAATTGCGAAATCATCTCCCCCAAGCTGGCGTTTTTGCCACCGACCGACTCCACATCGGTCATGCGCAATTGCTCAAAGGGAACGACCAAAGCGGTCTCACTGAAAAGATCAGACATGCAAAGCTCCAAAGTTAAAACCGGGCTCCATGGGTCAGGACGGGATTTTGTTGTTCTTGGAATTCAACCGCCGAGCGGGGTGCCATGGATAATCGAATCATTTTAGGGGGCTTGGTGCCGCCTTCATTTGAAATTTTTGCATCCATGTCCAAACGCACTGTTTTTTTCGTCTCTGACGGCACCGGCATCACAGCAGAGACTTTTGGCAACGCCATCTTGGCCCAGTTCGACATGAAGACGCGGCATGTGCGCCTGCCTTTCACCGACACCATCGACAAGGCGCACCAAGCGGTCAGGCAGATCAACCACACCGCCGATACCGAGGGCAGCAAACCCATCGTGTTCACCACCTTGGTGAACATGGACGTGCTCAAAGTGCTGCAAGAGCATTGCCAAGGCATGTTGCTGGACATGTTTGGCACCTTTGTGAACCCGCTTGAAAACGAGCTGGGCATCAAGTCGCACCACCGGGTCGGGCGTTTTTCGGATGTGAGCAAAAGCAAGGAATACCACGACCGCATCGAGGCCATCAACTTTTCACTGGCCCATGACGATGGCCAATCCAACCGGGACCTTGAGTCGGCAGATGTGATTTTGGTGGGCGTGAGCCGCAGCGGCAAAACCCCAACCAGCCTTTACTTGGCCATGCAGCATGGCCTGAAAGCCGCCAACTACCCCTTGATTCCTGAAGACTTTGACCGCAAGCAGTTGCCCCCAGCCCTGGTGCCGCACCGCAAAAAAATCTTCGGCCTGAGCATCCATCCTGATCGCCTGGCCGAAATCCGCGCAGAGCGCAGACCCAACTCGCGTTACGCCAGTCTGGAAAATTGCCGCATGGAAGTCTCTGAAGGGGAAGCCATGATGCGCCGCTCCGGCATCCGCTGGCTGTCGACCACCACCAAGTCGATCGAAGAGATCGCCACCACCATCCTTCAGGAAATCAAACCAGAGCGGCTGATTTACTGAGTGGGCTGTAAGCCCGGTGCTGGGCTCAGCAAGCGAGGTGACAGATCAAGACAGGGTTGCCGCAATCCGTTCGGCACATTGGCGTGCTTGCGTCGCATCACGCGCCTCGACCATGACCCGCACCAAAGGCTCTGTGCCACTGGCCCGGATCAAGACCCGGCCCGAATCGCCCAACTCGGACTCTGCGGCCCGAGTGGCATCCCACAAAGGCTGATGGCCTTGCCAATCAAAGCCCGGCGTCAAACGCACATTGATCAACGTTTGCGGGAACAGCGTGATGCCCTCCAGCAATTGGGCCATGGTCTGTCCGCTGCCCACACAGGCTTGCAAAACCTGCAAAGCGCTGACCAAGCCATCGCCTGTGGTGTGCTTGTCCAAGGCCAACAAATGGCCTGAGCCCTCGCCACCCAGCAACCAACCCTTGTCGTGCAAGACCTCCAGCACATAACGGTCACCCACCTTGGCCCGCACAAATTGCACACCGCGTTGCTTGAGTGCCACCTCGATCGCCAAGTTGGTCATCAAGGTGCCCACGGCACCCGGCACAGCTTCGTCTCTTGCCAAACGGTCTGCGACCATGAGGTACAACAACTCATCGCCGTTGAACAATCGGCCTGTGGCATCCACGAATTGCAAGCGGTCAGCATCTCCATCAAGTGCAATGCCGTAATCAGCGCCTTGGTCTTTGACGGCTTGCACCAAAGCCTCAGGGTGCGTGGCTCCCACGCCTTTGTTGATGTTCAGGCCGTCCGGGGCGCAGCCGATCGCGATCACCTCGGCACCCAACTCGTGGAAAACCTTGGGCGCGATTTGATAGGCCGCGCCATGGGCGGCATCCACCACAATCTTCAAGCCCTTAAGGGTCAAATCGTTCGAAAAGGTGCTCTTGCAAAACTCAATGTAACGACCCGCTGCATCGTCCAGACGCCGGGTTTTACCCAAAGCGGCAGAGTCCACCCAGACCGGGTCTTCCAGCAAAGTCGCCTCAACGGTTTCTTCCCAAGCATCGGACAGCTTTTTGCCTTGGGCGCTGAAAAACTTGATGCCGTTGTCGGCAAACGGGTTGTGGCTTGCGCTGATCACCACACCCAGAGAAGCGCGCTGCGCACGGGTCAAATACGCCACCGCTGGCGTGGGCACAGGCCCCAACAACACCACATCAACCCCTGCCGAGTTGAAACCTGATTCGAGCGCACTTTCCAACATATAGCCAGAAATTCGGGTGTCTTTTCCGATCAGTACCACCGGGTGCGCCTCTTGAGCTTTCAAAACACGACCTACTGCATGCGCCAAACGCAAAATGAAATCCGGCGTGATGGGGCTTTGACCTACCGTGCCCCGAATGCCGTCCGTGCCGAAATATTGACGCGCCATGCTCACCATCCTTGTTTTTTTAATAAGTCAAAGAATTCTAGCGGCCGGATCGGCCCCCCATCCTGACAAAAGAGAGTATCAAGCGGTTTAGTCCACACAGATATGGGACTGCATGGCCTGCCAGACTTTGAGCGCATCCACTGTGGGCTTAACGTCGTGCACGCGCACCACACGTGAGCCCCTGTCAACCGCCAACAACGCGGCGGCCACACTGGCCGCTTGGCGTTGCGCGGGCTCAGGGATCTGTCCTTTGTCACTCAACACCGCGCCCAAAGAAGATTTGCGGGACCAACCGGCCAAAACCGGATAGCCCAAACGCAATAAATCGGACTGCCTGGCGAGCAACTGGAAGTTCTGCGCAACGGTTTTGCCAAACCCGATACCAGGATCGAGCATCAATCTGGATGACGCAATGCCCTGGGCGGTGAGTGATTCGACGCGCCCTTTCAAGAAAGCAGCGACCTCGGCCAGCACGTCCCCGGTCATGGTCTGCATTTGCATGGTTTGAGGTTCTCGGTGCATGTGCATCAAACACACGCCACAAGCGGGATGCGCGGCAATCACACGCTCAGCCCCCGGTTGGCGCAAAGCCCAAATGTCATTGACGATGTCGACGCCCAGATCCAGCACCACCTGCATCACTTCAGGCTTGTACGTGTCTACCGATATCGGCACTTGCCAACGAACCGCCTCTTTCAAAAACGGGACAAGGCGCGCCAACTCTTGCGACAAAGGCACAAGGTCTGCGCCTGGCCGCGTGGACTCGCCGCCCACATCCAAAATGCCAGCGCCATCGCGCAGCAATTGCTCGGCATGCCGCAGAGCCTGTGTCACATCGCCGTGCTGCCCTCCGTCAGAAAAAGAATCGGGTGTGACATTCACAATGCCCATGACCCAGGGGCGAGAGAGGTCCAAATCAAACCGCGTGGTCTGCCAACGAGTGGCGCGGTGCAGTCCTGTTTTTTCAGCTTCCATGTGGCTTCTTCCATGAAAAACGGAGCCCGAAGGCCCCGCTCTTGTGACACCGATCTTGAAAAATCAAGCGGCCGTGGTCGCTGGCTCTGCTTGAACCTCAGGGGTACCGCCGCCACTGCCGCCACCGGAGGGCGGTGTACGAGGCGTCCAGTCTTTGGGTGGCATGGGGTCGCGCCCGGCCATGATGTCGTCGATCTGGTCCTTGTCGATGGTTTCCCACTCCAGCAAGGCTTTGGCCATGCCGTGCATCTGGGCGCTGTGCTCTTCAATGAGCCGACGGGCCAAACTGTACTGCTCGTCGATGATGCGTCGCACTTCCATGTCCACCTTTTGCATGGTGGATTCGCTCATGTTAGTGGTCTTGGTAACCGAGCGGCCCAAGAACACTTCGCCTTCGTTTTCGGCATACACCATCGGCCCCAACGCATCCGTCATGCCGTAGCGCATGACCATGTCGCGGGCAATCGAGGTGGCCCGTTCAAAGTCGTTGCTGGCACCGGTGGTCATTTGGTGCATGAACACCTCTTCGGCAATGCGGCCACCAAACAACATGCTGATCTGGTTCAGCATGAATTCCTTGTCGTAACTGTAGCGGTCCTTTTCGGGCAAGCTCATCGTCACACCCAAGGCACGGCCACGGGGAATGATCGTGACTTTGTGCACCGGATCGCACTTGGGCAACAATTTACCGATCAAGGCATGGCCAGCTTCGTGGTAAGCCGTGTTGCGACGCTCTTCTTCGGGCATGACCATGCTCTTGCGCTCAGGCCCCATCAGGATCTTGTCTTTGGCTTTTTCGAAGTCAACCATCTCAACCACGCGTGCATTGCGACGCGCAGCCATCAAGGCAGCTTCGTTGCACAGGTTGGCCAGATCAGCACCGCTCATGCCAGGCGTGCCACGCGCAATCACACCGGCATTGACGTCTTGGCCAATAGGCACCTTGCGCATGTGCACGTTCAAGATTTGCTCGCGTCCGCGGATATCGGGCAGCGTCACATACACCTGACGGTCAAAACGGCCCGGACGCAACAAAGCGGCATCCAGAATGTCTGGTCGGTTGGTCGCGGCCACCACGATCACACCCAAATTGGTCTCAAAGCCATCCATCTCCACCAGCATCTGGTTGAGGGTTTGCTCGCGCTCGTCATTGCCACCGCCCAAGCCTGCGCCACGTTGGCGGCCAACTGCATCGATTTCATCGATGAAGATGATGCAAGGCGCGTTCTTTTTAGCGTTTTCGAACATATCACGGACACGGGCTGCGCCCACGCCGACAAACATCTCGACAAAATCAGAACCCGAGATGCTGAAAAAGGGCACCTTGGCTTCGCCTGCGATGCCTTTGGCCAGCAGTGTTTTACCGGTGCCTGGTGGGCCTACAAGCAGCAGACCACGAGGGATACGACCGCCCAGTTTCTGGAACCGCTGAGGGTCTTTCAGGAAATCGACGACTTCCTTGACTTCTTCTTTGGCCTCATCGCAGCCGGCCACGTCGGCAAAGGTGACCTGGTTGTTGTTTTCGTCCAGCATGCGTGCTTTGGATTTGCCAAAGCTGAAGGCACCGCCTTTGCCTCCGCCTTGCATCTGGCGCATGAAATACACCCAGACACCGATCAAGAGCAACATCGGGCCCCAGCTGACCAACAGGGTCATGAGCAGGGAGCCTTCTTCGCGGGGCTTGACATCAAATTTGACGCCACTGTTGATCAAATCGCCGACCAAACCGCGATCCAAATATGTGGCCGTGGTCTTGATGCGACGATCGTCGTTGGTGACAGCCAAAATTTCGGTGCCACCAGGGCTCTCAGAAATTGTGGCGCTCTTGATCCGGTTGCCGCGAACCTCTTCCAGAAAGTCAGAATAACCAATGGCATTCGCACCTGCGACGCCACGGTTGTCAAACTGCTTGAACAAGGTGAACAGCACCATGGCAATCACCATCCAAACGGCAATTTTGGAAAACCAAGGGTTATTCAAGAGACACTCCAATCGAAAAAAATGACTGTTCTCATTCTAGGCCTGCGGCATGGACCCAAACGCCAGTGATGAAGTTTTAGCCCTCAAAAACAGAGGAATTAGCCCCTTAAAGCGAGCTGATAAGCCCCATGCCCACCAAAAAAGTCTCGGAGGACTTGTCGCGCGAAGCTTTGGGCTTGATGGGCTTGACCACCTTGAAGGTCTCTTTGAACATTTTCACGATTTGGCTGTAACCACTGCCATGAAAGACTTTGACCACCAGAGCACCTTCGGGTTTCATGTGATTTTGGGCAAACTCGACAGCCAACTCGATCAAATGCGTGATGCGAGCTGCATCCGAAGACTCAATGCCCGACAAATTGGGCGCCATGTCGGAAACAACCACATCCGCCTGACGGCCCTGCAACGCGGCCTCAAGCAAAGTAGCGACCTCGTTTTCACGGAAATCCCCTTGAATGAACTGAACCCCTTCCACAGGAGCCATCGGCAAAAGGTCCAGCGCAATGATGGTCCCGTTGAGCGCCCCCACCGCCGCACCATCGGGCGACAGCCGTCTGCGCAGGTATTGGCTCCAGGCGCCAGGTGCCGAGCCCAGATCGACCACCAGATTGCCCGGACGGATCAAACCGAGCGTTTCATCGATCTCTTTCAATTTATAGGCAGCCCGTGCCCGATAACCCTCTCTCAGGGCCAGTTTGACGTAGGTGTCATTGACATGGTCGTTCAACCAGGCTTTGTTCACCTTTTTACTTTTGGTTTTGACTTTCATTCTTCTGCGTCCTTGCGGGGATAATACGGGGATGCCCCAAATACAACTCACACCTTCCGAGCGCAAAGTTTTTCGCGCCGATGCCCATCACCTGGATCCGGTCGTCATGATCGGGGGCGATGGCCTGACTCCTGCTGTCGTCAAGGAAACCGAAGCGGCACTGAACGCCCATGGCCTGATCAAAATCAGGGTTCTGGGCGACGATCGCGCTGCGCGCGAGGCCATGTTTGCACAACTCGCCGACCAACTCAATGCTGCGCCTATCCAGCACATCGGCAAATTGCTGATCCTCTGGCGCCCTCAGCCCGAGAAAATCAAAGAGGTTGACGAGGACCGTAAAGCCGGCCCACGCGATTTCAAGATTCTCAAATACAGTTCACGCGGTGGTCAACGCCCCGAAGTCAAAACTGTTCGTGTGTTGGGCAACCAACGCCTGGCGGCCGGCGGTCAAATCAAACGGGCAAAGCCCAAGCAAAAATCAGTCAAAAAAGGTCGCCACGACTGATACGCTTCCTGCCTGAACAAGCTCAAACCACTTTGAAGGCCGTTTTGATACGGCCTTCATTTTGGATGGTTCAGATGTACGAGACACCTACGATTTCATAGCGACGCACACCACCCGGTGCTTGCACTTCAGCCACATCGCCCTCTTCTTTGCCGATCAAGGCGCGGGCAATCGGACTGCTGATGTTGATCAGCCCCAATTTCAAGTCGGCCTCGTCCTCGCCCACGATCTGGTATTTCACAGCTTCGCCTGAGCTCTCATCTTCTAGCTCTACGGTCGTGCCAAACACCACTCGACCACCCGCATCCACCGATGTCGGATCGATGACTTGTGCAGCAGACAACTTGCCTTCAATTTCCTGGATCCGGCCTTCGATGAAGCCTTGACGGTCTTTGGCTGCATCGTATTCGGCGTTCTCACTCAGGTCTCCCTGTGCGCGTGCCTCGGCAATGGCTTGAATCACGCCTGGGCGGTCGACTGTCTTGAGGCGGTGCAACTCGTCTTTGAGCTTTTCAGCGCCGCGTTTTGTAATCGGGATGGTTGACATATTCAGTTCTCCAAAAGCAAACCGCCGAGCGTTGAGACTCGGCGGTCATTGTCTGCATTATGCCTTGCACCAAGGTGCCGGACACAGGGCTTAGGCAGCGATTTCAGGACGCCAATTGCGCGTGCATTTCTTGAACCGAAATCACATCCAATTGGTCCATGTACTTCATGCCCTCGACCGCTGCTTCAGCACCGGCAATGGTGGTGAAGGTCGTGACACGGTTGAGCAAGGCCGACGTGCGGATGTGGCGCGAATCAGCAATCGCATTGCGACGCTCTTCGACCGTGTTGATGACCAACACCACTTCGTTGTTCTTGATCATGTCCACAATGTGAGGGCGACCTTCGGTCACCTTGTTCACCGTGGCACAAGCCACGCCCGCAGCGTTGATGGCACTGGCTGTGCCCTTGGTGGCAATCAGCACAAAACCTTGCGTCACCAGTTGACGCGCCACTTCAATCGCACGAGGCTTGTCGTTGTTTTTCACCGAGATGAAGACCTTGCCCGAGGGCGAGCCGTCGGCCTTTGCGGGCCGTGGCAGCTTGGTTCCTGCACCCAATTGGCTTTTCACAAAAGCTTCACCAAAGGTCTTACCAACACCCATGACTTCGCCCGTGGACTTCATCTCGGGTCCGAGGATGGTGTCTACGCCCGGGAACTTCACGAATGGGAAGACGGCTTCTTTCACACTGAAATAAGGTGGTGTGACTTCTTTGGTGATGCCTTGCGAAGCCAAGCTTTGACCAGCCATGCAACGCGCTGCCACTTTGGCCAACTGGATGCCCGTGGCTTTAGAGACATAAGGCACGGTGCGTGAAGCGCGGGGGTTCACTTCGAGTACATAAATAACGTCTTGGCCATCGATGTTTTGAATCGCAAACTGAACGTTCATCAATCCGACCACATGCAAGGCACCCGCCATGGCTGCTGACTGGCGCTTCAGTTCGTTGACGGTTTCCGCCGACAGAGAGTAAGGCGGCAAAGAACAAGCCGAGTCACCGCTGTGCACGCCCGCTTGCTCAATGTGTTCCATCACGCCACCGATAAAGGTCTTGCCTTCGGAGTCGCGGATGCAATCCACATCACATTCGATAGCGTCGTTCAGGAAACGGTCCAGCAACACTGGGGAGTCGTGCGAGACCTTGACCGCTTCGCGCATGTAGCGCTCGAGGTCACGTTGCTCGTGCACGATTTCCATGGCACGGCCACCCAGCACGTAGCTGGGGCGCACCACCAAGGGGTAGCCCAAAGCAGCCGCTTTTTCCAGGGCTTCTGGCTCGGTGCGGGCTGTGGCGTTGGGCGGCTGACGCAGACCCAGCTCTTGCAGCAACTGCTGGAAGCGCTCGCGGTCTTCGGCTGCGTCGATCATGTCCGGGCTGGTGCCGATGATCGGCACGCCAGCGGCTTCCAAATCAAGCGCCAACTTCAAAGGCGTTTGACCACCGTACTGCACGATGACGCCTGTCGGCTTTTCCTTGTCCACGATTTCCAGCACATCTTCCAACGTGACAGGCTCGAAGTACAAGCGGTCCGAAGTGTCGTAATCGGTCGACACGGTCTCGGGGTTGCAGTTGACCATGATGGTTTCATAACCGTCTTCGCGCATGGCGAGAGCTGCATGCACGCAGCAATAGTCAAATTCGATACCCTGGCCGATGCGGTTCGGGCCGCCGCCAAGCACCATGATTTTCTTGTTGGCAGTGGGCTCGGCTTCGCATTCACCGTCGCCATTGCCTTCGTAACAAGAATACATGTAGGCGGTGTCAGTCGAGAACTCGGCTGCACAGGTGTCCACGCGTTTGTAAACAGGGCGAATGTTCAGGGCATGGCGGCGCTCACGCACCACATGCTCAGTGGTTTTCAGCAACTTGGCCAAGCGGCGGTCGGAAAAACCCTTCTTCTTGAGCGCACGCAGTTCTTCGGCCGTGATCGCTTCCAGCGTGGTGGTTTCCAGTTCGAGTTCGATCTTCACGATCTCTTCGATCTGCACCAAGAACCAAGGGTCGATCTTGGTCAAGGCGAACACCTCGTCCACACTCAAACCCATGGCAAAGGCGTCGCCCACGTACCAGATGCGCTCAGGACCGGGCTCGCCCAGTTCTTTTTCCAGGACTTCACGGTCCTGGGTTTTTTCGTTCATACCGTCCACACCCACTTCCAGACCGCGCAACGCTTTCTGGAAAGATTCTTGGAAAGTGCGGCCCATGGCCATCACCTCGCCCACCGACTTCATTTGGGTGGTCAAACGGCTGTCAGCTGTCGGGAATTTCTCGAAAGCAAAACGCGGAATCTTGGTGACCACGTAGTCGATGGATGGCTCGAAAGAAGCAGGCGTTGCACCGCCCGTGATTTCGTTGCGCAATTCGTCGAGCGTGTAGCCCACAGCCAGCTTGGCAGCCACTTTCGCAATAGGGAAACCGGTGGCCTTGGAGGCCAACGCCGATGAACGCGAGACACGCGGGTTCATCTCGATGACGACCATGCGCCCATCCACCGGATTGATGGAGAACTGCACGTTCGAGCCGCCCGTGTCTACACCGATCTCGCGCAGCACAGCCAATGAGGCGTTGCGCAAAATCTGGTATTCCTTGTCGGTCAAGGTTTGCGCAGGGGCCACTGTGATGGAATCACCTGTGTGCACGCCCATGGGATCGAGGTTTTCGATCGAGCAGATGATGATGCAGTTGTCCGCCTTGTCGCGCACCACTTCCATCTCGTACTCTTTCCAGCCAAGCAAGGATTCTTCAATCAGCAACTCGGTCGTAGGCGAAGCCTCTAGGCCGCGTTTGCAAATGACCTCGAATTCTTCGGGGTTGTAGGCGATGCCACCGCCGGTGCCGCCCAAAGTGAAGCTGGGGCGAATGACCGTAGGGAAGCCCAATGTCTTTTGCACATCCCAAGCCTCTTCCATGCTGTGGGCGATCCCGGAGCGCGCTGAGCCCAAACCAATTTTGGTCATGGCATCTTTGAACTTCAGGCGGTCTTCGGCTTTGTCGATGGCCTCTGGCGTGGCGCCGATCAGCTCGACCTTGTACTTTTCAAGCACGCCGTTGTGCCACAAATCCAAAGCGCAGTTGAGCGCGGTCTGGCCACCCATGGTGGGCAAGATTGCATCAGGACGCTCTTTGGCAATGATCTTCTCGACCGTCTGCCAAGTGATGGGCTCGATGTAGGTCACGTCGGCCGTGGCCGGGTCGGTCATGATCGTGGCGGGGTTGCTGTTGATCAGGATGACCTTGTAACCCTCTTCACGCAAAGCCTTGCAGGCTTGCACGCCGGAATAGTCAAACTCACAGGCCTGACCAATGATGATCGGGCCAGCGCCAATGATGAGGATACTTTTGAGGTCGGTGCGCTTTGGCATGTTAAGAAGCCTCCATCAGGTTGATGAAGCGGTCAAAGAGGTAAGCAATGTCATGCGGTCCGGGCGAGGCTTCTGGGTGACCTTGGAAGCAGAACGCCGGCTTGTCGGTGCGGGCAAGGCCCTGCAGGGTGCCGTCAAACAGCGACACATGGGTGGCACGCAAATTGGCGGGCAAAGACTTTTCGTCGACAGCAAAACCGTGGTTTTGGCTGGTGATGGAGACGCGCCCTGTGTCGAGGTCTTTCACGGGGTGATTAGCGCCGTGGTGACCAAACTTCATCTTGAAGGTTTTGGCACCGCTGGCCAAGGCCATGATTTGGTGACCCAGGCAAATACCGAAAGTCGGAATGCCGGTTTCGATCAACTCAGCAGCCGCCGCAATCGCGTAGTCGCAAGGCTGTGGGTCGCCAGGGCCGTTGGACAAGAAGATGCCGTCGGGTTTGTGTTTGAGCACTTCAGCTGCAGACGTTTTGGCAGGTACCACGGTCACTTTGCAACCGCGTGCAGCCAACATGCGCAAAATGTTTTTCTTGACGCCAAAGTCATAGGCAACCACATGAAACTTGGGCGATGCCTGAGTGCCGTAGCCCTCGCCGAGCTTCCACTCGGTTTGCGTCCAGTCGTAAGACTGGGTAGCCGTCACTTCTTGTGCCAAATCGAGGCCAGCCATGTTGGGCGCCGCTTTGGCGGAGGCAATCGCATCGTCGATCAGGCTCTGCGTCACTTGCTGGCCTTTGGCCAAACCCACAATCGCACCGTTTTGGGCACCCTTGGTGCGCAAAATTCGAGTCAACTGGCGGGTATCGATGTTCGCAATGGCCACCGTGCCTGCGTCCACAAGATAGGACGAAAGGGTCTGGCTTGAACGGAAGTTGCTCGCAATCAATGGCAGATCTTTGATGATCAAACCTGCAGCATGGACTTTGTCAGCTTCGATGTCTTCCACACTGACGCCGTAGTTGCCGATGTGCGGGTACGTCAAAGTGACGATCTGCTGGCAGTAGCTGGGGTCGGTGAGGATTTCCTGGTAGCCGGTGAGCGAGGTGTTGAACACCACTTCGCCGACTGTGGAGCCAGTAGCTCCAATCGAGTTGCCGATAAAGACCGTGCCGTCTGCGAGCGCCAAGATGGCGGGCGGGAAGGTTCCCTGAAGAGACAAAAGCACTGGGTTCTCCGGAATAGTTCGGGTACGCCTCAGCACTCACCAGAGATGCGATCTCTTTTTGGCTGCTTGTTCGAGGATTGGGCCTGGGATGGACTGTGGCGTACAGGTTGATGCGGGAAAGCCTCTCATTATAGCTGAGGACCACTCGAAAACCCTGACAAAGCGACGACAAAACTGCCGGACACAGGCCCTTCGGCGACTCAAATCGCAGCCGTTGCGCTGGCGTGCAGGCAAATGGCTGCGGCAGTCGCCACATTCAACGACTCTTCCCCTCCGGGCTGTGCAATTCTGACTTTTTGTCGCGCCAAAGCCATCAAGCTGTCGCTGACGCCCTGCCCTTCGTGTCCAAAAACCCACGCACACTTTGGTGTCAACTCCTTGCGTTGCAATAATTCATGCAAAAAAGGGCCTTCATGGGAGCTGGTGGTCAAAACAGGCACGTCTAAAGCGGCCACATCCGCTTCGCTGACCGATTCGATTAGATGCAAACCAAAATGCGCGCCCATGCCAGCCCTGAGCACTTTGGGTGACCACAGAGCCGCAGTCCCTTTGATGGCCAGCACCTGGCGATATCCAAACGCCGAGGCGCATCGCAAAATCGCCCCCACATTGCCTGCGTCCTGTAAACGATCCAAAACCACGGTAGAGGCTTCCGACGAAATTTGCCCCTGCGCCGACCAGGCCACGACAAACCCCATTTGGGCAGGTGACTCAAGACCGCTCAGGCTGGCAAACAAAGCATCAGGCAGGACAAACAAGGCGTCGGTCAAGCGGGCCCACTGCTGGCCTTGCTCTTCAAAGCAAGTGGCACTCAACACGATTTGCAAAGGATTGACACCCCGGACGATGGCGGCACGGCACAGATGATCACCCTCTAGCCAAAACTGCCCCGCCTTGCGGTAAGCCGTGGTGTCTTGGGCCAAGCGCCGCCAAGCTTTGACATGGGGGTTATCTCGCGAAGTGATCAGATTCATCGCACGCTCCTGGCCACCGGGGCAAAAGTCATTCTGTGGCAGTCTGCCGGGCCATGCACCTGCAAAGCGGCAAGGTGTTGAGCCGTGCCATAACCTTTGTGTTGGTCAAAGCCGTAGACCGGGTAATGTCCATGCATCTCTTCACACAAACGATCACGGTGCACCTTCGCCAAAATCGATGCGGCAGAAATGGCAGGTACGAGTGCATCGCCCTGCACAATGGCCTCCGCCAAGATGTCCAACGTCGGCAATCGGTTGCCATCGACCAGGACCATTTGGGGCTTCAAACGCAAGCCTTCGACAGCACGCTTCATGGCCAGCATCGTGGCTTGCAAAATATTGAATTGGTCAATTTCCTGTACCGTCGCTTCGGCAATCGAAAAGCACAAAGCCCGCGCACGGATTTCGTCAAACAAACGCTCACGACGCTTTGCCGACAGTTTTTTGGAGTCGTTCAAACCAGCGATCGGCTGCAAATCGTCCAGAATCACTGCAGCGGCCACCACAGGCCCCGCCAGCGGGCCGCGCCCAGCCTCATCCACGCCAGCCATCAGACCGGCGGTATCCCAATTCAATGTTTTTTGCTCAAGCAGCAAGGACTTTTTGGATCGCATGGTTTGCCAGCGTCGGCATGTCCTGACGCAGTTGGTGGTGAAGCTCGGTGAATCGCTGTTGAATTTTGGCCACAGCGTCAGGATCGTCGAGCCATTCCAAAACGGCCTTGGCCAACGCTGCGGGCTGCACCTGCTCTTGCAAGAATTCAGGGACCAAGCTCTCATCGCACAAAATATTGGGCAAACCGACCCAGGGCAGCAAGCGCTTGCGGTTGGCGATCTGCCAGGACAGCCATTGCATTTTGTAAGCGATGACCATCGGACGCTTGTGCAAAGCGGTCTCGAGTGTGGCAGTGCCGCTGGCCACCAAAGCCACATCGCAGGCAGCCTGCACTTCGTGCGAACGCCCCATGACCAGGTGCACACGGCCTTGCATGCCGGCACGGGCAATGGCCGCCTCGATCATGGCTTGCAGAGGGCCGTGGGTCGGCAGCACAAACTGCAAGTCGGGCCGCAGCGACAACATGTGCTTGGCAGCCTGAAGAAAAGGCAAGGCCAAACCTTTGATTTCAGATGGTCGACTGCCCGGCAACAAGGCAACGATGTTGGCATCCACGGGCAAGCCCAATGCTTGACGGGCTTTCAGGCGATCGGGCGCCATGTCGATCACGTCGGCAACAGGGTGTCCCACAAAAGTGCCTTGTATACCGTGTTGCGCCAGCAAAGCAGGTTCAAACGGATAGATGCACAAAACATGGTCCACGCTCTCGCGGATTTTTTGCACCCGTTCAGGTCGCCATGCCCAAATGGATGGGCACACCAATTGAACCGTGGGCACACCTTTTTGTCGCAGCAAACGCTCAACAGGCAAATTGAAGTCAGAGGCATCCACACCGATGTACAAGTCAGGTGGCGAAGCCAATACATCCTGAATCAAGGTCTTGCGAATGCCCGTGATGTGGCGGTAACGCCAAAGGGCTTCGACCAAACCACGCACCGACAATTCGTCACAAGACCAGCGGGAGACAAAGCCAACCGCATCCATCTGCGGACCACCAATGCCAAAGGCTTGCAGTTGAGGCCAGCTTTTGCGCATGCCCTGCAGCAACAAAGCCGCCAACATGTCACCCGAACGCTCAGCAGCGACCATGCACAAACGCAGATCTTGCGCAGGTGCAGATTCAGAAAGTGGTCGTGCTTCTTTCTCGTTCATCACGCCGTCAAAGCCTGACGAATGACACCGCAAATTTCGTCCACGGCTTCGTTGCTCAGCTCTGGATAAATGGGCAAAGACAAGCAACGCGCAGCCACCGATTCGGTCACAGGGAAGCTGGACCCGGCAGCAATCGAAGCAAATACCTTTTGCTGGTGCAAAGGCACTGGGTAATAAATGGCGCTGGCAATTTTTTGCTCAGTCAATGCTTGCTGAATGGCGGCACGGTCATCTGTCAACAAGGTGTACTGGTGGTATACGTGTAAACCCACACCATCTTCAAAAGGCGTTTGCAAATTCAGGCCGGCCAAACCGGCGTTGTAGCGGTGCGCGACACGGCGACGCTCTTGGTTGTATTGGTCAATCAGCGGCATCTTGGCACGCAGTACAACCGCCTGCAACTCATCAAGGCGGCTGTTGTAGCCAATGATGTCGTGGTAGTAGCGCACCTTGCTACCGTGGTTGCGCAGCATGCGCAATTTTTCTGCCATCGCATCCGACTGGGTGGTCACCATGCCACCGTCGCCATAGCAACCTAAATTTTTGCTGGGGAAAAAGCTGAAGGCCGCCACATCACCCATCGCACCGGTTTTGCGACCACCAATGTTGGCACCAAATGATTGCGCGCAATCTTCCACCAACTGCAGTTGATGTTCTTTGGCCAAGGCCATCAGTGGGGCCAGATCAGCAGGTTGCCCAAACAAATGCACGGGCAATAAGGCTTTGGTTTGCGGCGTGATCGCACGGCGTGCTTGCTCGACGTCGATGTTGAAGGTGCGCGGATCAATGTCCACAAAAACCGCTTTGGCGCCCACATAGGCAATCGCCTCTGCTGTGGCAATGAAAGTGAAGGGTGTGGTGATGACCTCGTCACCGGGGCCGATATCGGCCGCCAGCAAAGCCAGGTGCAAAGCATCCGTGCCGTTGGCACAGGTGATGGCGTGCGCCACCCCCAAATAAGCTGCCGCTTCTTTTTCAAACGCTTGAACGTTGGGTCCTAGGATGAACTGCGCCGCGTTCAAGGCGCTCAAAAATGCAGGTTCCAGCTGAGGCTGGAGATCGCGGTATTGCGCGACCAGATCGACCATAGGGATGCGCATGGCGTACCTTTCAAATATTCAGTGATCAGGAAATCAGGCGGGTGGCTTCGGTGATGCGCTGCACGGCTTCCAGTGCACGGCGTCCGGCTTCTCCGCTGACTTTGGGGGGGCGATTGTGGCGAATGCTGTCCACGAAATCCACGATCTCGGCAAACAATGGATCGGCCTCGCCAAACGATTGTTCGTGCCGCTCAATGGACTGCTCAGGTTCGGCCTGTGGATCGGTCGTGCCTCGGTAAGTGGTCAGCGTACGCGCCTGGAAATCCAGCGAGTGGCACGCTTGATTTTGGAAAACGCGCATTTTCCGCTCGCTTTTCGCGCTGACACGGCTGGCCGTCACATTGGCCACACAACCATTGGCAAAACGAATGCGTGCGTTGGCGATGTCGATGTCCGATGTCAGCACCCGGGCACCCGAGCAATCCACACTTTCGAGCTCACTGTCCACCAAGGACAAGATCAAATCCACGTCGTGGATCATCAAATCGAGCAAGACACTCACATCGGTGGCACGGGGCTTGAAGGGTGCCAGACGCGAACTGTCGATGAACCGTGGATCTGAAAGCAAAGGCTCCAGTGCCAGCGCCGCGGGATTGAAACGCTCCAGATGCCCCACCGCCAAAACGCAATGGTTTTCTTTGGCCAGTCGGATCAACTCATCGGCTTGCGCCAAAGTCGTGGTCATTGGTTTTTCGACCAAGACATGAACACCCGCACGCAAGAACTCGGCACACACATCGTAATGACCTTGTGTTGGCACCACGATACTGACCGCATCGACCTTGCCCAACAAAGCCCGGTAATCCGTCAGCGCCGCGCAGCCCAAGGGGGCAGCGACCGCATCGGCCTGCTCTTGCCGACTGTCCACCACAGCCACCAGTTCACACTCAGGAATCTTGGCGTACTTTTGAGCATGAAATTTGCCCAGATAACCAACGCCAATCACGGCGCAACGCAACAGGGCCACGGGGCCCTCCTTTCATACTCGGGGCAGGAAAAGCGCCTGCCCCTTTGAGTTTTCAGTCCACCGAACGGCGGCGCGAACGAACAATGCCCACTTTGGGCGAAACGCCCGCAAGGAAGTTCAACATCATCTCCACATCCACCTGAGCCTCGGGTTTGTCCTTGGCGATTTGGAGAATGCGCTCTTTAGCCGCTTCGAAGGTCAAATTTTCACGGTACAAGGCTTTGTGCATGGCGCGCACGGCAGCAATGCGGACCGGAGAATACCCACGACGTCGCAGACCTTCGGCGTTCACGGTCCGCGCGGCAGCAGGTTGGCCCTGGCAAGTCACATACGGTGGCAGATCGGCAAACAGCAAAGTGCACATGGCAGTGAAGCTGTGAGCCCCCAAACGCAAGAACTGACGCACCACCGTGAAGCCACCCAGGATGACCCAATCACCCACGACGACGTGACCGGCCAATTGGGAGTTGTTGGCGAAAATGGTGTGACTGCCAATATGGCAATCGTGCGCCAAGTGCACATAGGCCATGAACAGGTTGTCATCACCCACTTGAGTGACGCCACCACCGTTGACCGTTCCTGCATTGAAGGTGCAAAACTCGCGAATGGTGTTGCCGTTGCCGATCACCAAACGGGTCGGCTCACCTGCGTATTTTTTGTCTTGCGGCGCAGCGCCCAGGGATGTGTAGCTGTGAACATGGTTGTTCAAGCCGATGGTGGTGTAACCCTCGATGGTGCAATGCGAGCCCACTGTGGAGCCTGCGCCGATCGTCACATTCGGGCCAATGATGGTGTAAGGACCAACGGTCACGGAGTCGTCCAGCTGAGCAGCCGGATCAACCAATGCAGTGGAATGGATAGTCGCCATAGGTCCTCAGGCAATTTTGCGCATGGTGCACATCAACTCGGCTTCACAGGCCAGCTCATGACCCACTTTGGCTTGGGCTTTGAACTTGAAAATACCGGCTTTCATGCGATCCAACTGGACCTCGAGGGTCAACTGATCACCTGGCTCCACGGGCCGCTTGAAACGGGCGCCATCGATACCGGCAAAGTAATAAACCGTGGTGTCATCGGGGGCGGTATCCAGCGTGTCAAAGGACAACAATGCAGCAGCCTGCGCCAGAGCTTCGAGCATCAACACACCCGGCATGACGGGGCGGTGTGGAAAATGGCCAGTGAAAAATGGCTCATTGATGGTCACATTTTTCAAGGCCTTGATGCGCACGCCTTTTTCAATTTCTAACACGCGATCGACCAGCAAAAACGGGTAGCGATGCGGCAACTGTTTGAGAATTTTATGAATGTCCATCATGGTCAGGTTTCCTTGTTGTTTTGAATGTCAGCCTCTAAGGCTTTGATGCGTTCACGCAATCGAGACAATTGTTTGAGACTGGCGGCGTTTTTTTCCCAATTGGCATTGCTGTCCAGCGGGAACATACCGGTGTACTGCCCTGGCTGCAGGATGGAACGCGTGACCACCGATGCTGCCGAAATATGCACATGGTCGGCCAGGCTCAAATGGCCCAGCACCACAGCACCACCACCCACGGTGCAATGCGCGCCAATGCGCGCACTGCCTGCCACTCCCACACATCCGGCCATGGCGGTGTGACGCCCCACATGCACGTTGTGTCCGATCTGAATCAGGTTGTCGAGTTTGACGCCATCTTCGATCACTGTATCTTCGAGAGCACCACGGTCTATGCAGGTGTTGGCACCGATTTCCACATCGTTGCCAATGCGCACGGCACCCAGTTGCTCGATTTTTTCCCACGTACCTTGGTGCGGGGCAAATCCAAAACCATCAGCACCGATCACGACGCCTGAATGCACCAGGCAACGCTCACCGATTGTGCAATCCTCGCCAACGGTCACGCGCGATTTGAGAACGGTTCCAGCCCCCACTTGGGCCCCGCGCTCCACCACACACAAAGGTCCGATCACAGCATCATCGGCAATGCTGGCATCTGGGTCGATGACTGCACTGGGATGGATCCGTGGGCCTGTGGCTTTATGGTGCGCGCCTTTCCACAAACGGGTCAAACGGGCAAAGTACAAATACGGGTCATCGGTGATGATGGCCGCAGGGCGGTGTAAAACCCGTGACTCAAAGGCCGGGCCCACAATGACACATCCAGCGAGACTGGGAGCCAACTGATTTTGGTATCTGGCTTGGCTCAGAAAACTGATTTGGCCAGGCTGGGCAGTCTGCAAAGGCGCCAATCCCGATATCTGCATATCGGAAGCTCCCAACAGACGGCCGCCAAGTGCCTCTACGATAGCGCCAAGCGTCAGCGACACGGTCTCAAACAGGCGAACGCCTGTTATTTGCCAACCGAGGCGTTGAGTGCCTTGATGACTTTTTCGGTGATGTCGTGCTTGGGATTGAAGTAAGCGGCATCTTGCAATACCAAGTCGTACTTCTCGGACTCCGCGACTTGCTTGACCGCGCGACCCGCTTTTTCGAAAAGCATTTGATTTTCTTCGTTCTTGCGCGCGCCGAGATCTTCCTGAAATTCCCGCTGGCGACGCTTCAAATCGCGGTCTTGCTCGATCAATTGCTTTTGTTTGGCCACGCGCTGCGTCTCAGCCAGTGTGGGCGCATCACGCTCAAACTTTTCTGCTGATGCCTTGAACGAGCTGATGGCCTCGTTGAGGTCTTTTTCGCGCTTCAAAAACTCGGACTCCAACTTGGACTGAGCAGCTTTGGCCACATTCGAATCACGCAAAATTCGATCTGTATTGACAATGCCAATTTTGAAATCTTGTGCTTGCACCAAGCCAGTAAAAGCCGATGCACCCGCCAAAAGAGCGACGAGAAGGTTCTTGCGAATCGTTTTCATTAGAAGGATGTTCCGATTTGGAATTGAAGTCGTTGGATTTTATCGCCTGTCTGTTGGCGGATGGGCGTTGCATAAGAGAAGCGCAAAGGACCCATGGGTGAAATCCAGCTCAGGCCGATGCCGGCGGAGACACGCAATTCGCTCAGCGACAGCTTTTCGCTGTCGTCAAAGGCCCTGCCCACATCGGTAAAACCGTACAAACGCAGCGTTTTGTCGTTACCGGCGCCAGGGAAAGGCATCATGAACTCTGCATTCAGGACCAGCTTTTTAGCCCCCCCTAGGTAAACAGGGGTCAAATTGGTCGTGCTTGTGGGCTTGGATGGACCCAATGTGGATTGCTCAAAACCCCGAACGCTGCCCAAACCACCAACGTAGAAGTTCTTGAACATGGGGAACACCTGACCATTCAAGCCCGTGCCCCAGCCCAGATCAGCATTCAGTGCCAAAGTGTATTTCTTACTCAAAGGAAAGTATTGCTGGTACTGGTAATTGCTGCGGAAATAACGCACGTCACCGGCAAGACTCAGATCCGCATTCAGGCGCTGAAGAGTTCCTTTGCTAGGCACCAGAGCACTGTCACGCCCATCACGCGCCCAGCCCAAGGTCAAAGGCAAAGCCGTGCTGGTACTTCCGAATTTATCCGCATACTCCCTGTAGGGATCTGGCAAGCCCGTCCCTTCTTTGATTTCCGTCTGCTCGGCATTGGCGCCAACAAAAACGGTATCTGTTTCTGTCACCGGCACGCCAAAACGCAAACCCAAGCCAGAGTTGATCAAACTGTATGAGTTGACATCACCCAAATAAGGCCGCGTTGTCCGCTGGAACACATCGAGCGTCCTGGAAATGCCGTTTTGCGTGAAATAAGGATCGGTGGTGCTCAGCACCAGATTGCGGTTGTACTTGCTGGTATTGACCTCAACAGCCAGGTAATTGCCTGAACCGAACGCATTTTCCTGGCGAATGCCAAAACTCAAGGTCACTTTTTCGGCAGAAGAGAAACCTGCACCCAAAGAGATGCTGCCAGTGGGCTTTTCGGCCACGGTGAAGGTCAAATCAACCTGATCGGGGGTGCCCGGAATTTCGATGGTTTCCACGTTCACGTCAGTGAAGAAGCCCAAACGGTCAACACGGTCACGTGACAGGCGGATTTTGTCACCGTCATACCAAGCCGCCTCGAACTGGCGAAACTCGCGACGAATCACTTCGTCCCGCGTGCGGTTGTTGCCCGCCACCAGAATGCGCCTGACATAAGCGCGGCGTGATGGTTCTGCCTGCAAGACAAATTGGACACGGTTGTTTTGTCGGTCGATCTCTGGCTTGGCTTCGACCCGGGCAAAGGCAAAACCAAACTTGCCAAAGTAATCGGTGAACGCTTTGGTGGTTTCGGCCACGGTTTCTGCGTTGTAAGGCTTGCCAACACCGATCTTGACCAAGGCCTTGAACTCTTCGTCCTTGTCGAGGTAGTTGCCCTCGAGCTTGACGCCAGAGACCACAAAACGCTCCCCTTCGGTCACGTTGATGGTGATCGCCATTTCCTGCTTGTCTGGAGACATCGCCACCTGGGTCGAGTCAATCCTGAACTCCAGAAAACCACGGGCCAAGTAGTAAGACCGCAAAGCTTCCAGGTCGGCGTTGAGTTTGGTGCGGGCATAGCGGTCAGACTTGGTGTACCAGCTCATCCAGCCACCGGTATCCAGGTTGAACTGGTCACGTAAATCGGATTCTGAAAAAGCCTTGTTGCCCACGATCTGAATTTGCTTGATCTTCGCAGGTCCACCTTCGGTGATGGTGAAGCTCAAATTCACACGATTACGGTCCACTGGCGTTGCTGTGCTCACCACTTCGGCACCGTACAGGCTGCGGCTGATGTACTGCCGCTTGAGTTCCTGCTCAGCCTTGTCAGCAAGCGCTTTGTCATAGGGTCGACCTTCGGCCAAACCCACCTCTTTCAAAGCCTTGACCAAGACATCCTTGTCAAACTCCTTGAGCCCAATGAACTCTACTGCGGCCACCGATGGACGCTCTTCAACCACGACAACCAGCACATCACCTTGGGTCTCGAGGCGCACATCCTTGAACAAACCGAGTGCAAAAAGAGCGCGAATGGTTGCAGCGCCTTTCTCATCCGAATATTGATCGCCCACCCGCAACGGCAAAGAAGCAAAAACAGTACCGGACTCAATGCGTTGCAAACCCTCAACGCGGATATCGCGCACAGTAAACGGATCCACAGCCCAGGCAGGCATACAAGCCATCAAGGACGCCACCACTTTCAGTGCAGCAGGTTGAATGCGCGAACGAAGATCTAAAAAATTCATGGAGCAACCATTTAAAGGTCAAAGGCCGAATGGTCACGCACCACAATCGGTCAAAAAACCATTTGAAAAACCAAGCAATGTGCCACCTCAACGGGGGCGGCTCATCATTTTTACCGGCACCATCAAGGCCACAGCAGTCAAAGCAATGAAGCCAAGATAATACACCTCAGTGAAGGGGCATGACAGGTCTGTAGACAGCTTGCACCCTGCCCAAAAACATCAACTCAGACTTGCCACCACTTCACGTGCCGCCGCACGACTGCGGTGGTCAAGAACCAGCAAATCATCCAGGTTTTCAGGCCGAACACTGACCACGGCCTGAAGGGTTGCCTCATTGACGTGGTGAATATGGTCAAAACGTATCTGCCGATTCAGAAATGCCTCCACCGCAATTTCGTTGGCCGCGTTCAAGACGGCACAGCTGCCAGGCGCTCCTTTCAAGGTGGCCCACGCCAGCTTCAACCCAGGGAACCTCTCGGGATGACCGTGATCGTCCATCGACTCAAATGTCATGGCCGCCAAGGCATGAAAATCCAATGCGGCGGCACCTGACACCATCCGCTCAGGCCAGCTCAGGCCAAAGGCAATCGGGACCCGCATGTCGGGCGTGCCCAGTTGGGCCACCACAGAATTGTCTTTGTACTGCACCATGGAATGGATCACGCTTTGGGGGTGAATCACCACCTCCAGCTGGTCAGGGTCCAAGCCAAACAAATAACGCGCCTCAATGACCTCAAGGGCTTTGTTCATCATGGTTGCCGAATCCACCGAAATCTTGCGACCCATCACCCAGTTGGGGTGAGCGCAGGCCTGCTCAGGGCTGACCTCATGGAGAGTCGATGGGTCTCGACCACGAAACGGCCCACCCGAGGCCGTCAAAATGATTTTGTCGACCCGCCGCTGCCAAGTAGAGGGGTCTTCGGGCAGTGATTGAAAAATAGCGGAATGCTCGCTGTCAATCGGCAACAACACCGCTCCGCCCTCACGCACGGCCGCCAAGAACACTTCACCGCCCACCACCAACGCTTCTTTGTTGGCCAACAACAGCTTTTTCCCTGAACGTGCTGCCGCCAAACAAGGTGACAAACCTGCCGCCCCCACAATGGCTGCCATGACAGCATCCACCTCAGGCGCAGAGGCCACCGCATCCAAAGCGGCAGCGCCCCATCGGACCTCGGTGTTCAAACCTTCGGCCTTCAGCTTGTCTGCCAACAAGCGTGCCGCATCTTCGCGGACCATGACAGCGACCTCAGGCCGGAACTGGGCACATTGGGCCAACATCAAGTCAACCTGCGTCGAGGCCGTCAATGCATACACCCCAAACTGCCCCGGATGACGGGCCAAAACATCCAATGTGCTTTTGCCAATCGAACCGGTTGAGCCCAAGATGGTGATGCGTTGTTTTGTTTGCATGAAATGCGCTCTTAACTTAAATCCAGAAAACCAGCATCATCGCCAAAGGCAAAGCGGGCAGCAATGCATCGACTCGGTCCAGCACGCCGCCGTGTCCGGGCAACAAGCCCGAGCTGTCTTTCATGCCTGCACTGCGTTTGACCAAGGACTCCACCAAGTCACCGACCACGCTCATGGCGGACATGAACAACAAGGCGGGTAAGGCAACCCACCAACCTTTGGCAAACAACAAGGAATAAAAGCTCGAGTCAGGCAACGCCAAGCGACGGTCAACCTCGACCCACACAAGGGCGACCAGCAAAACCCCGAGCATGCCGCCCAAAACACCTTCCCAACTTTTGCCGGGACTGATGCTGGCTGCCAGCTTGGTCTTGATCCAACGCCCGCCCAAGGCTTTGCCAAAAAAATAGGCAAAAACATCGGCCGCCCAGACCAGGACCAGGACCGACAACAGAAAATTCACCCCTCGCTG
>OFRD01000103.1_pt1 | contig 29542 bp, 24 predicted proteins | sample 1543041 | NCBI WGS metagenome assembly OFRD01 (sample SAMN07774234, study PRJEB24372) | wastewater metagenome | isolation source: Exp Tend CN 100WW | collected 2016-02
GGTTTGGGATTACTCAAAAGTTGTTCTGTAGCACCTATCTGAAAAGCCCCAAATGCCGAGTTTAACTTCATGCGGCTTTGTTGCACTTCGTCTAAGAATCTAAGATCTAAATAACTAGAACCCTTAACTGATAGTTCTCTTATAGAGTGTGAATTTTTTCCTAAACTCTACTTTTTTTTAATAAAATAGTCTTGATAGGTAGTTAATATGGATTTCCTATAAAAATTAAGTTAGAAATAAATCTAAAATGTAAAAAAAGTTAAGGAAGGTAGCGCTCTAAATGAAGGATAATTTTAATAGTTATGACACTTACCATATCTTTAATCTTATTGGGCAGCATAGCGAACTTAAAATAATTTTAAATACGATTTCCAAATGGCTTGAATCGCATATTCCAGATGCCTTAGTCACCATTATGGTTTACTCAGAACAGGATCAGACTTTAAAACTTATTAGTGGCAATCAACACTTTTCTAAGCAGTATTGCAAAGCTATTGATAATTTAAAAATTGGTCCACATCAGGGTTCCTGTGGCACGGCTGCATTTCTGCACAAGCTAGTGATTAGTCCTAACTTAATGGAAGATCCCAATTGGGAAGCTTACCGAGCACTAATTCAGACAGAGAAGCTTTCTAGCTGTTGGTCTACACCGATTATTAGTGCAAAAGGTATTTTATACGGAACTTTTGGAACCTACTATCGCATTAAAAGAGAACCTACTGAACAAAATATTAATCTTTTATTGCAAGCCGCGGCCTTAGTTGCTTTAGCTATTGAACTTGATAATGAACGCCAGCAAAAATTAGCAATCAATGAAAAATACAGCTCTTTTTATACTTATCATCCTGATGTGATTTTTGAATTTGATACAGAAGGCTATGTAATAAATACTAATATCGCTTGTCGTGAAATTACAGGTTTTTCTGAAGAACAAATTCAAGGCAAACATTATGAGGCATTTATACCTGATGAATATCATGATCTAGTGGATGCAGCATTTGAAGAAACGCTACAAGGTAGTGCTAAACACTATGAAACTCCTGCTTACCATGCTTCTGGTGGAATCTTGTGGCTTGACATGACTAATTTACCGATTATTCAAAACCAAAAAGTTACTGGTGTATTTGTAATCGCACGTGACATTACCCTACGCCGCAAAAATAAGGAAACTTTACGCCTCTTAAAACGTGGAGTAGATGCGAGTCCGAATGGTATATTTATTACTGATGCATCTGAAAAAATGTTAATTGTCTATGTTAACCCAGCTTTTCTCAAGCTAACCGGTTATACAGAACAAGAAGTCATGGGGCGAGACTGTTCTTTTTTACAAGGTGCAGATACAGATTTTGATCAGATTACATTACTCAAACAAGCAGTAGAAGAACAAAAAGAGGTTTTTGTTACTGTAAAAAATTATTGTAAAGATGGAAGCTGGTTCTGGAGTCGCTTAATGCTGGGACCTGTTTTTGATCAATATAATAATTGCACTCATTTCCTAGGGATTCAGGAAGATATTACCCAGCAACGTATTCATGAAGAATATTTGGAATATCTACATAAGCATGATCATTTAACTGGCTTACCCAATCAAATAATTTTTGAAAATTTTTTAGAAGATGCTTTTGAAAAACAACAGCGCAATCCACAACCTTTAGTCTTGTTTTACATAGACCTTGATGACTTTAGATCAATGAATGACAGTTTAGGCTATGTAATTGGTGATAAAATTATCAAGAACGTTGGAAGCCGTCTTCAAGAATTTTTAAACCCAGATGATTTTCTCAGCCGCTATGCCGAAGATGAGTTTGTAGTATTGATGGCAGATCCACATGACCCAAAGAAAGTAATCGCAACCGCTGAAAAGATTCTTGATCTTATTTCACAAATTTTTCAAATCGAGGGTCACACTATACATTTGAGTGCCAGTATTGGCATCGTAACAAATAACAATTCCATACAGCACTCTTCAGAACTTTTGTATCAGTCTGTTCTAGCTATGCAGGAGGCCAAAAGACAGGGTCGCAATACTTGGAGCTGGTATGAAGAAAGTAATAACAAGGTTGTCCAAAAAAGAGACTATGCTAATCTTCGCCTTGAACTTATGGAAGCAGTGAAAGAGAAACAGTTCAATCTATTTTATCAACCGCTGATTCAGCCATTAACTGGAAAGGTTAAGGGGGTGGAAGCCCTTATTCGCTGGTATCATCCACAGCGGGGCTATATTTTCCCCGATGTTTTTATCCCTTTAGCAGAAAGAACAGGACAAATTGTAGTCATTGGTCAATGGGTATTAGAAAAAGCATGTACAGATATTTCTGAATGGAATAGGAAACATAATAGCGATCTTACCGTTTCGGTTAATATCTCTCCTTTACAGTTTTGCAGAACGGGCTTTCTAGAAGGGCTTAAATATGTACTTGAAGTCAGTGATTTACCTGCTAAATTACTCAAAATTGAAATTACGGAAGGAGTAATTATTAATGGAACCGATAGAGCAATAAAAATTTTGGAATCGGTACGCGCTTTAGGTGTACAAGTCGCAATAGACGATTTTGGAACCGGTTATTCGAGTCTCAGCTACTTACGCCGTTTACCTATTAATCAAATCAAATTAGACCGTAGTTTTATTGAAAACCTTACTATAAATGATCAAGATGCAGCTATTGTTCAGTCGATTATCCATCTGGCACATCAGCTTAATTTAGAAGTGGTCGCAGAAGGCGTCGAAACATTAGATCAAGCTAGTTTACTCTATCAACAAAATTGTGATCTTCTTCAAGGTTATTTTTATGCGCGACCGGCACCTATAACTGACTTAAAACTGATATATATGTCACTAGATAGTTATTTAATAAGATAAAATTTAAACAATAGTCTAATTTGAAATTTATATTGTTTAGCAATTAATAGATTTAATTGCTAAATAAGCAGAATCTTGCTTAAGGGGTGCTATTTTTTTAAGCATAAAAACTGTTTTAGAGTCAAAAATATTCTAATTTGATAAAAATAGTCAGAGAAATTAATGATTTTAAATGGTGTTGCTTATTCGCTATTATGGTTAAATAGTTAATATAAAAATTAAGAGTATTATTGTTCTAAAAGTGGATGTTTCTACTTGAGCTTTAATATCCATACTTCGCATAATGTGTGTTATGTATAATTGAAAATACTAATGAAATTTTAATCTACTTAAAGTCAATTTCTTCATACATATGTGACATACGCTCCTGTTTTGTTTGTAAATAGTCTTTATTAAAGATATTTAAACCTACTGTTATAGAGACACGGTCAACTACATTAATACCTAAATTTTTCAATGAATTAACTTTAAGAGGGTTATTAGTAATTAGCCTTACTTCTTTAACTTTTAAATAATCAAGCATAATAATACACATATCATAGTGACGAGCATCTGCTGGTAAATTTAAAAGCAAATTTGCATCAACAGTATCATGTCCTTGATCTTGGAGTGCATATGCACGAATCTTATTAGTCAAACCTATACCACGACCTTCTTGACGTAAGTATAAAATCACTCCTTGACCTTCATCACTGATCATTTTCATGGTGGAATGTAATTGTGGACCACAATCACATTTTAATGAACTAAAGGCATCGCCAGTTAAGCATTCAGAATGTATTCTGACTAATATTGGTTTCATTAGAATAGTATCTAGTCCTTTAGAAAGGGCAACATGTTCTTCACCAGTACTTAAATCTTGAAATGCTATGATTTCAAAATCGCCAAAAGCTGTCGGTAATTTAGATTTAGCCACGAATTCTATAGTCACTGATTCATCCATTTATATTTTAGAAAACATTAAAGTTAAAAACTTATCATTAATCGTTAAAAATATATAACAATTACAGATATTATTTTTAAATTAATACATCTTTAAATAAATACTTACTCCATTAAATGGAGTAAGTATTGCCGTAATTAATCCAGCTAAAATTAACTTAATAATATCTTTGAGATATTAAATTTCAATCATAATAGTAGTTATTTCATAGTGAATTTTTTGTGAAAATATATGAATAAAACAAAAATAATTAATGATTTCACTAATCAATTTGAATCCTGCTTAAGTGAATACTTCACTAACTTGAATCATTGGCTTATTTGGGTGACAAAGCTGATAGACGCATAAAGAAGCATAGATCCTCGCTAAAGAGTCAGTAAGAGTGCAAGCTTTACAGCTTTACCAGATTATATTTCTTCTAAAGAAGTTCAATAAGGTTTCTATTGAAATATGAAAATTTATACTAAATAGAGATGAACACGATTTCCGAAATTTTCAATTGAGAAGGCTGCATTCTCAAATGCTTTTTGTTTTGTTTCAAAAATCGCCAATAGGTTGCCGAATTTTTGAAAAAACCCATCAATCATGCATAAGAAGTATGTATGAGCCATATATGGCGCTAGGAACATGGTAGCTGAGCATAGCTGTGTAGTGACACCCTAATGGTTTTTAGCCCCCTTTTTCAAGTCAATTTTTTATCTGAGATTCAGATTATCTAAGAAGTTGTTTTGGCATCACACTGTAACCAATTAACAATATTCATAACCTCACTGTTAGCACTATTTTTTCTTACTACCGCATAAAAGTTATAGTCGCAATATATAAAGCCAAAAGGAGCTATGACCCTTCCATTCAATATTTCTTTTTCTACTAAAATTTGAGGTGCTATTGCAATACCTAATCCGGAAACAGCTGCCTCTATCATTAAATTTAGACTATCAAAATAACGTTCACTTGATTTATGCGCAGAATGAAGCCTTGATCTATCCAACCATATATTCCATGCATTTTTATTTGAATTGGTATGAAGTAGTGGATAATTCAAAACATCATTTATTGTGTCTAGATTATATGTTTTACGATTACAAATAGGTCCCATGTTATCAGGAAATAAAATGTATTTATCTAGAGATTCTGGAAGCGTTTGATCTAGATTCAAACTATTGATAAAAATATCAATTTTTTCTTTTTCTAGTAACTTTAAATCATTGCATGTCATTAATTTAACATGGATATTCGGATAGATTATTTCGAGTTTTTCTAATCGTGGAATGAGCCAATTAGCCATAAAACTATGAGATGCTCCAATAATAATTTCAACTTCAGAAGCTTTATTTTTTAACTCAAAAACACATTTTTCTAGATCGTTAAAAAAGTGAGTACAAAGGCGGAATAATTCTTCTGCATCTCTTGTTAAAGAGGTAGTTGATGAATGTCGAATAAACAATTTTTTATCAAGCCATTCTTCCAACTGTTTTATTTGATGGCTAACAGCACTATGGGTTACGCATAGTTCTTCTGCAGCTAAGCTGAAACTTCTATTTCTAGCCACCGCTTCAAATGCTTTCAAAGCATTTAATGGGGGTAATTTTCTACCTTTCATAGTGTGAATTTTTCTAACATCATGATCTAAAAATATATCAATTATCAAAAAAATGGAAATCTTCTAAGATTAAGAAAATTTTGATTCTTTAAGTGATATGAAATGACAACACTGTATACAGGTAATGGTCCTGATAAATCAGGGTTTTTTGGTGAATTTGGCGGATGCTACATGCCAGAAAGTCTTATGCCTGCGCTTCAAGACCTAGAGCGAGAATTTAATATTATTCGGAATAAAGCCGAGTTTTGGACTGAATACCGACAAATTTTAACAGATTTTGTGGGTCGACCTAGCCCTCTGTTTTATGCAAAAAATCTCACAATGTATGCGGGGGGAGCCAAAATATATCTTAAAAGAGAAGATTTGAACCATACAGGTGCCCATAAAATTAATAATTGTGTTGGACAAATTTTGTTGGCTAAATTAATGGGTAAAACAAGAATTATTGCAGAAACAGGTGCTGGACAACATGGTGTTGCAACAGCAACAGTATGTGCTCTCTTTAAGCTTAAATGCACCATTTACATGGGTGAAACGGATGTTCATCGTCAGCAAATGAATGTTGATCGAATGAAATTACTAGGAGCTGAAGTTAAAAGCGTTAAGAAAGGTCGTGGAACCCTAAAAGATGCTATGAATGAGGCATTACGTGACTGGATCAGTAATGTAGATACGACCTATTATCTATTAGGAACGGGTGCAGGTCCTCATCCCTATCCGACCATAGTGAGAGAGTTCCAGAAAATTATTGGCATAGAAGCTAAAAATCAAATACTGTTGAAAGAAAATAAACTACCTGATGCTTTAGTTGCCTGTGTGGGTGGTGGATCCAACGCATTGGGTTTAATGCACCCATTTTTACAAGATACGAATATCAAAATGTTTGGGGTTGAAGCTGGTGGAAAAGGAACAAACAGCGGTGAGCACGCTGCATCTATTTCAAAAGGTAGAGTTGGCGTCCTACATGGTAATTTGACTTACTTATTACAAAACTCAGATGGACAGATTCTAGACGGACATTCTATCTCAGCAGGATTAGATTATCCTGGGATTGGTCCTGAGCATGGCATCTTGTTTGAAACAGGGCGCGTTACTTATGTTGCTGTAAATGATGAGGACACAGTTAATGCATTTCAGATTTTAAGTCAACAGGAGGGAATTATACCTGCACTGGAAAGTGCTCATGCTATCGCATATGCAATTAAATTGGCCAAAGAAATGCGGCCTGAACAGACCATTATTGTCAATTTAAGTGGGAGAGGTGACAAAGATTTAAATACAGTCAAAAAATATCTCTCAGGAGTAACAGAATGAACCGTTTAGACCAAAAATTAAAGGAATTAAAACAGGAAAAGCGAAGCGGTCTCGTGTGTTATTTTACTGCTGGAGATCCTGACTTCTCAGAAAGCTGTAATTTATTTAGTCAATTAGGCCAAGCTGGAGCAGATATTATTGAAATTGGCATTCCATTTTCTGATCCTGTTGCTGATGGGGAAATCATTCAGGCCGCTCATATCCGAGCTTTAAGTGCTGGCCAAACTGTGAGTAAAACTATCGAATTGGTCAAAAAAATAAGGTTAAATGATAATAAAACACCTATTGTATTCATGACCTATTTAAATCCGATTATGCAATACGATTTCGAAAAACTTGTATTTGAAACAGAAAGCCTTATTGATGGCATCCTTATTTTAGATGCGCCACATGAATATCAAGATCATTTTAAATTGATATTAAATGCAAAAAATATGCACTTAATTTCTATGACTGCTCCAACCACTCCAGTTAATAGATTAGAACAAATATCAGAGAATGCTACAGGTTTTTTATATCATGTTGCGGAAAATGGTTTAACTGGAGGAACTTTAAACCTACCAAATCTTGAGCGAAAGATTGCTGAAATAAAACCAATATTTCAGATTCCTATAGCAATTGGTTTTGGGATCAAAAATGAAAGTCATGTTAAAGCTTTAGCGAATAAAGCAGATCTAATCGTTGTAGGTTCAGCACTTGTTGATACTTTTTTTAAGCAAGGTGTGGATGCGACAATAGAAAAGATCAAAAAATTTGCAAAAGTACTTAGAGGTAACGAATAGTTTTTGTACTTATTCAAGATATTTTTTTATTAGCATGACCAATAGAAAAAACCGCTCATTAGGCTAATGCCAGTCAGTTAAGAAATTGACTGGCATTTTCTTGGGTACTTTTGAGGCTTTATTTTGACGACTCTAGGGCATTGCCTTGATCTTCTTTCAGGCAAAACAAACATTTTAGACTGTTCCAGCAAACGCTCTAAATGCTTGGGCAAATTCCCTGCCGATTCCAGCGGAGTATGCCTTAATATATTGATAATGCTGATTGAAGCAATATGGAAACTGATACGCAAAGGGCTGACTTTCGCCCGTTGAGCCATAAATTTCATTTGCCTTCTAAGAATATTATAAGCAATCAATACACCCCATAATTCCTGATACACCAATTCAGGCTGCTTGCTTCTTAAATGCATCCCATCTTGCAGGTCGCTCTTGATTTCACGGTAGCACATCTCGATTTCCCAGCGCTGAGCATACAGCGTACTGACCTCTTCCAGAGGATAAGCCTTTGAATCCAATAATGATGTAACGTATCGTCTAACCCTTCCAGACTGTTCAGTTTCAATCAGGCGGGCTTCCCAATAGTCACCTAAATCCGGATTCAGTTTCTTCGCTCTTGGAGAAACAGGCATTCTGATTTGAAAGTCATGCGCTGAGTTTTTCCTGATAATTTCATAGCGCAGATTGTCTTTAGCCCGCATAAGCCAATGGCAGTTTTCCCGAGACTGCCACCCTGATAAGAAATCAGCAGAGAAGTAGGCCCGGTCAAATAAAGTCAGGCTATTTGCAGGCACTTTCAATTTCTTCGCTAAAGTCAGCTCGCCTTGATCCATACTTCCAATCCCGGCATCAATCACTTCATGAGTATTGGTGTTGATCAGGCAAACCGCTCTGGCTTGCGGCCAAGGTGCTGCTATCGTTTTGCCTTTGGAAGAACCGAAGTGCCTGAAGTTCTCATCTGTGTGGGGCATGGACCAGACGGCTCCATCTACAGCGCAGATGCTTAGGCCATGAAAGGCGGAATATTGCGGCTGAGAATCTTCAAACCATGTCTGACTCAGTGTATTGAACAGGACATTTAAAGGCTCCAGACCCAAGCGCTGTCTGGCCTGCACTGATGCGCTTGGGGCGCAGCTTTCAGCCGTGCCAAAAACCAGCTGCAGCTGCTGAACAACATACCAGATGGGCTGGTCGCGGAACAATGCAAGTCCAATAACTAGCCATACAGCATGCTCTGCGGGGAGTTTTCTTTTTCTGACCGATGCTTTCCCGGTCCGTTTTAAACAGTCTTCAATCCAGTTTAAATCAATTAATTCGCTAAAATTAGAAAGTGAAGGAGCTGTCTGCTGAAATGCTGAACTTAAATTCTGAGAAAAAGTCATAAAAAAATGAGCGTATCTGGATACGCTCATTTTTACCGCATTTCAGCTATTTTGTCTTAACTGATCAGCATTACATCAAGTGATGGGCTTTTTTAGTTCAATGTAGAGCAGATTATTGAGGGATTTCTTCTTCTTCAAACTCAGGTTTCACCTGAACAATGAAATCTTGACGGTTCAGACCACGCCATAAAGCGAATGCAGTACCGATATAAATTGAAGAATATGTTCCGACAAAAATACCAATACACATGGTCACAGAGAACCATTTCAGACCATCACCCCCCATAAACAACATGGCAAGTACCACAAGCAACAGGGTCATTGAAGTGTGGATGGTACGGCGTAAGGTTTCAGTCAATGCAATATTGACGATTTCCAAAGGTGTCGCACCGCGAATTTTACGGAAATTTTCACGAATACGATCCGAAACCACAATATTATCATTTAACGAAAAGCCGATTAATGCCAGAACAGCAGCAAGTACGGTTAAGTCAAACGGCCATTGCATCATGGCAAAAATACCAATGGTGACAATGATATCGTGGAACAGGGAAATCACCGCACCCATCGCAAGTTTGAACTCAAAACGGATGGTGACATAAACCAGCATGAGAAGAAGCGCAAGTGCAACAGCACCCGCTGAGCGAATATATAACTCATTACCGACCTGACCACCAACAGAATCTACTTTATGTACTTCAGCAGGATTGTTTGGTAATTGGGCTGCTTTGGTAATGGCGTTGGTCAAATCTTCAACTTCAACGTCTTGAACAGGCATACGTACAATCAGGTCTTTATTACTACCGAGCGTTTGTACCACAGCATCATGAAAGCCTGCTTGGTCTAAAGCTTTAACCACTTCAGTCTGATTGGCAGGTTGCGCATAATTTAACTCGGCAGAAACACCACCAGTAAAATCCAGCCCCAAGTTCAAACCTTTGGTCACAATAAAGAAAAGACTGCCAATGGTTAGAATGATGGAAATAATTGCTGCTGGAAAGGCAATTTTCATAAACGGAATGACACGTTCGTCATCTGGGCGACCGTATTTTTTTGAATCAGGTTGAGTCATGTCAGTCATCATCGATCTCCTTATATGCTCAACTTCTTCAAGTTACGTTTTTTGCCATAAATGAGTTGTACAATTGCACGGGTTACTGTAATTGCAGTAAACATTGAGCAAACAATACCAATCATCAGTGTTACGGCAAAACCTTTGATCGGTCCCGTACCAATGGCAAAGAGAATAAACGCAACGAGGAACGTGGTTAAGTTCGAGTCGAAAATAGTGTTATAGGCTCGATCATAACCGGCAACAATGGCCTGTTTGGGCGAAGCCCCCCATTTTATTTCTTCTCGTATTCGTTCACAGATCAGGACGTTGGCATCGACTGCCATACCAATGGTGATCACGATACCTGCAATACCAGGAAGGGTAAGTGAAGCCCCAATCCACGACATAACCGTCAACAGCATTGCAAGGTTAACCACAAGGGCAAAGTTAGCAATTAAACCGAATACACGGAAGAATGCGACCATCCAAAGCGCAACCAGTAAGAAACCGATCTGAGTAGACAATACGCCTTTATCAATATTTTCCTGACCAAGACTTGGGCCAACCACACGTTCTTCAACGAAGTACATTGGTGCAGCCAGTGCGCCAGCACGAAGCATGAGCGCAAGTTCAGCCGCTTCTTGTGGTGAATCTAGACCAGTAATACGGAATTGTGAGCCCAATACCGCTTGAATGGTTGCAGCATTAATGACCACAGATTCTGTATAAGGGGTACGGACTTCAGTTTGTGCACCTGTGACTGGATCGGGTACATAGCTGATTCTTTGTTTGTTCTCAATGAACAATACCGCCATGCGTTTACCAACCGCACTACGTGTCGCATCAGCCATCAACTTACCACCAGCACTGTCTAAAGTAATATTTACTTCAGCGCCACCAGTATCTTGGCTAAAGCCACTTGATGCGTTTTGTACACGTTCACCAGTTAAAATACGGTTACGGTTTAACAGCAATTGGCGACCGCTATCTAGCGATTCATAAGCAAACAGTTCCGTGCCTGGTGGGACTGCTTGACCATTTGACTTGCCTGTATAAGGGTCAATGTATTGGTCATTCAAATCAGACACTAAACGGAATTCAAGATTTGCAGTACGACCTAAAACACGCTTTGCTTCAGCAGTATCTTGAACACCCGGTAATTCAACCACAATACGGTTGCTACCTTGGGTTTGCACCAATGCTTCTGCTACACCTAACTCATTAATACGATTACGTAACGTGGTTAAGTTTTGATTTACCGCATAAGACTGAATTTCTTGCTTACGTACATCGGTATAGCTCAAACGTAGAGTTGAACCTGACTCTGATGCAACGGCTTGTTGATTGAACTCATTGCCATTACGACGTAAGAAATCCATCACCGCATCACGGTCAGCATTATTGGCAAACTGCATGGTAATCGTATTGTTATTCAACGCAAGACTATTGAATTTCAGTTTGTTATCACGAAGCTGACGGCGTAAATCAGTTGCGGAGGTTTCCAGACGCTGACTGATGGCTTTATCCATATCCACTTCAAGTAAGAAGTGAACACCACCACGTAAATCTAGACCCAATTTCATTGGTTTTGCACCAATTTTTTGGAGCCATTCAGGCGTGGTTGGCGCAAGGTTTAAAGCAACAACGTAATTTTCACCAAGACCACGACGTAATACTTCTTTGGCTTTTAATTGCGCTTCAGAAGAATCAAGACGTAAAAGGGCAGCATTATTACTAAAGCTGTTGTCATGGCTTGGAATTTTTTCACTTTCTAATAATTGCTCTGCTTTTTGTACGATGCTTTGGTCAATCTGAGTACCAGCTTTGGCACCCGAAATTTGAACAGCAGGTTCATCTGGATACAAACTAGGCAGGGCATATAATGTACTAATCACCAGAACAATGATGATCAGCAGATATTTCCATGCTGGGTAACGCATTTATTTTCTTCTTAAAATGAAAAAGTCGTGCTAGGGCACGACTCTTTTTGATTAGAGATTATTTAATGTGCCTTCAGGAAGAACTGAAATCACACTGGCACGTTGAACTTTTATTTCTACGCCACGGCTTAATTCAACCACGACAAAATCACCTTCAATTTTCAGGATTTTGCCCATAAGGCCGCCAGCAAAAACAATTTCACTACCCACACCAAGGCTTTCAACTAAAGTGCGGTGTTCTTTAGCGCGTTTTGCTTGAGGACGCCAAATGAGGAAATAGAAAATTGCGACAAATACCGCAATCATCAAAAGGTTAGTCACCAAACTTGGTTGGCTTGCAGCTTCACCCGCTGCGTGAGCAGTAGAAATAAAAAGGCTCATTTCATTTTCCTAAAATAAAAAACTGTATATCAACAATATGATAATAAATTAACTTGCTCAGCAATTTACCCTGTCTTTTTCTTCAGCGCAAACACTGAAAGATTAATCTTCAGGACAAGGTGGAACTTCTAGACCACGACGTGCATAAAAATCGTGGACATAGGCATCAAAAGTACCATTATCTAACGCATCACGAATGTCTTGTGTAAATCTTTGGTAATAACGTAGGTTATGAATGGTGCCGAGCATCGAACCGAGCATTTCACCGCATTTTTCCAAGTGGAATAAATACGCACGGGTGAAATTTTGGCAAGTATAGCAATCGCATTCTGAATCGAGCGGGCTTTGGTCATGACGATATTTGGCATTACGAATACGCACCAAACCGTCGGTCACAAAATAATGACCGTTACGTGCATTACGGGTTGGCATCACACAGTCAAACATATCGACACCACGACGAATGGCTTCAACGATGTCTTCTGGTTTGCCGACTCCCATCAAGTAGCGTGGTTTGTCTTCAGGCATTTGTGCAGGAAGATAATCCAAAACTTTGATCATTTCTTCTTTCGGTTCGCCCACTGAAAGACCGCCAATGGCAAAGCCATCAAAGTCAATTTCTTTTAAGCCATTGAGCGATTCATTGCGTAGGTCTTCGTACATGCCACCTTGAATAATACCAAACAGTGCATTGCGATTTTTTAGTACATCGTGGTGTTGGGTTTTACAGCGTTTTGCCCAACGCAGTGAAAGCTGTAATGATTTTTGTGCTTCTTCATGTGTCGCTGGATAAGGCGTGCATTCATCAAAGATCATCACGATATCTGAATTCAAGGTATGTTGAATATCCATTGAAATTTCAGGTGATAAAAAGACTTTTGAACCATCAATCGGTGAGCGGAAGGTTACACCATCTTCTTTAATTTTACGCATTGCACCCAAGCTGAAAACTTGGAAACCGCCTGAATCGGTCAAAATCGGTTTATTCCATTTCATGAATTCGTGTAAACCACCATGTTCACGAATCACATCTAAACCTGGACGTAAGTAAAGATGGAAGGTGTTGCCTAAAATGATTTGCGCTTTAATGTCCTCAATATCACGTGGCAACATGCCTTTAACCGTGCCGTAAGTACCGACAGGCATAAACACGGGCGTTTCAATCACGCCATGTTCAAGGGTTAAACGACCACGACGGGCACGACCCGACTGACCTAATTTTTCAAACTTCATAAAATATCCTGAACAAGAGCAAAGCACTGCGTGCAGTGCAAGAGCGAAAAAACAGTTCGCCGCTAAAAGTTGGCTATTTTCCTAGATTACGCAGATAAACACCAGTGTTGTCGAGTTTTAACTCAATACTTTCTCGATTAAAGGTCACTGGCAAAATAAAGACCAAAGCATCAAAGTTGGTAAGTGCTTGGTGTGAATGAGGTATTTAACTGGGGGATTATTTTTTTAATGTGGCGCTGGTTTTGATTTCTTAATGCGGGTGAATAATATTAAAGAGCGATAAAAAGAATATTTTTAAATAGAGCGTCTTGCATCTTTCATGGCAAAGGATGCAAGAGGTCTGGAAAGGTTAAAAATTCGGTCGGTAGTCAAAATTTTGTGTTGCCGCTTGATCTCGAAAGGGACGAACCGCTTTTTTACCGAGGGTCATGGTGTTGATAATGTTATTTGGGAAAATTTGAATGTGGTTGTTAAATAATTCTACATTACGGTTAAAGATGGTAATGGCAGCACCGACATTTTCATTTTGTTCTTCAATTTCATTCATCATTTTAAGATAAATTTCATTGGCTTTTAGTTCAGGATAGTTTTCCACCACCACATTTAAACTATGCATCAGCTCTTTATTTAAACTTTCAATGCGTTGTAATTGTGAAACGTCGGTATTGTTCACATTTAAATTTAAAATATTTTGACGCAGTTCGGTGACTTTTTCTAAAGTGCCTTGTTCAAAATTTGAATATTGCTCCACCAATGGTTGTAGACCATCTAAAATTTTAATTTTCTGACGTTCATAACTGGCAACATCTGACCAAGCTCGAATAGAGGCGTTGTGATGGCGAACAATATTATTTCGAATCATGACACATGCGACAATTGCAGCGATGATGAAGAGTAAGAAAATCAATAACCCCATTGATAAGTCCCCAAAATATGAATAATTTCTATTTTAAAAAATGTGTTAAATCACGCTGTAAGCTTTCTAGATAAGGTAATTTAAAAGTACGTAAGTGTCCACGTAATGCAGAAATATCTTGAATGTTTTTTGCTTGTGTCGATATTTTAAATAAATTCGCTGGCCCTAAAAAGCATAACGTATGACTGCTTGGATGGAACATTAAATCGCCCTGACGCTGGGCAAAAAAATCGGCCAATCTCAGTACAAATGCAGGCGAGAGGAGTTTAGCGGTTTGCATTTCATCGCTGCCAAAAATATTGAGCTTTTGATTGGTTTGGATGTCGCTGGTATGCCAAGGAAAACTATAAGGATAATAAAAATCTTTGTTTGCCGTGGTGATGGCAAGCCCTTGCGTTTCTACATCAAAAACAAACACGCCCCATAAGTCTTTATGAATTTCTTTGACTCTGACATCATCACCATTTTTATCACGCACAAGCATTTCATTGACATAGTGATATTGAAAGACCATGACTTGGTGTTGTTGACCCGCTTCATCTTCCCAGATGGTACTGGCATAGTAGGGCAGGCCATTGGAAATCGTACCTTGATTAAACACGGGAAACAGGCGTTTTAAATGTGCAATAAATAAAACAGGTTGTAATGGAACCGAGATATGTTGCGGTTGCTGATGCAAAGCCAACTGGTATTTTTTATTAATGCTTTGTTGTTCTAGAAATTCGATCACGTCATCAATCGGTTGTTGGTCTTCATAACTGATGTAGGCCCAAAAAATCATCAGCAGGCCACTGATCAGACCCAGTTGCATCCAAATATTGCTGGGGTCAATAAAAATCAACAGTATAAAAAACAAACCTAGCGCTGCTAAAAGCAGAGGCAAGACATTTTCGAACTTAAGCACAATTGGCGCATTCCACGGATGTAGACCGTCTAAAATGTCCTGATGGCTTTGTGCTTTACGTCCAAGATCCTGTAGCCGCGCGATATTTTGAAAAACACGTTCATTTTTTTTACGTCGAATATGAATCGAATGTTGAACGCTATCGAGCGGCATGGGGTTCTTCTTTTATCAGCAAAGGTTAAGCTGTGATTTTATCAACCAGCATGGCATCACCATAACTAAAAAAGCGGTATTTTGCTTCGACAGCATGATGATAGGCATGCAAAATGTTATCACGATTCGATAATGCCGAAACGAGCATTAATAGTGTAGATTCAGGTAGATGGAAGTTGGTAATTAACCGATCGACCACTTTAAAATCATAACCCGGATAGATGAAAATTTGTGTATCACCCGTCCATGCAGCCAATGTTCCGCCATGCGCTTGCGCTGCACTTTCAACGGCACGCGTTGCTGTTGTTCCAACCGAAATGACTTTATTGCCACGGGCTTTGGTTTGACGAATCAGTTCAACGGTCTGTTCAGGAACATCACACCATTCGCTATGCATAATATGGTTTTGGATGTCTGTGGTGCGTACTGGTAAGAATGTACCTGCGCCAACATGCAGCGTCACAAAGGCTTTTTGAATACCTTTAGCTTCAAGTTTTTCTAATAAGCCTTGGTCAAAGTGCAAACTCGCTGTAGGAGCGGCAACGCTGGCCAGTTTAGTCGGGTCATTAAAGACCGTTTGATAACGCTCGGTATCAATGGCTTCGGCTTCGCGGTTAAAATACGGTGGAATGGGTAAAGCACCATATTGATCGAGCACATCTAAAATTGGTTGTGAAAATTCAACAATAAATAGATTTTCATGGCGACCTTGCACGGTGACTTTTATTTCATCACCACCAATAAAAAGTTCAGCACCCGCCTTAGGTGAATTACTGGCTTTAATATGGCAATGTGCAATAAATTTATCCTGCATGCGTTCTACTAAAACTTCAACAGCACCACCGGTTGCACGTTTTCCTTTTAGCCGTGCTTTCATCACTTTGGTGTCATTTAAAATGAGTAAGTCACCCGCATCGAGTAAATCAAAAATGTCAGTAAAATGGCAGTCGTGATATTGCCCTTGCTGATCTAAATGCAAAAGGCGTGAAGCACTGCGGGTATCTAAAGGGTAGCGAGCAATTAGCTCGTCAGGGAGAGCAAAGTTAAAGTCGGAAAGTTGCATCTTTAATGTATAACAATAAGAAAAACGTCTGCATTATAGTCCCGAAAAGGGTGAGCGAGATGATATCTGATGTTTTTTAAGCCAAAGTTTTTGCTTTTGCTTTAAAAATGAGCAATTGACTGGATTAGATAATTGACAATTCTAAGTTTAATAGTAATATAGCGACCACAAGCTCATATGCTTGTAAGCCCCTTTCCCGAGGTGGTGAAATTGGTAGACGCGGTGGATTCAAAATCCACTATCAGAGATGATGTGTCGGTTCGAGTCCGACCCTCGGGACCAGATTCAAAAAAACCCCAAGCCGGTACGAAAAGCTTGGGGTTTTTTTATGCTTAAAAAATTGATTAAATTCTAGCGTTTAAGATCAAATGAGCGACCATAAAAAATAGTCTGTCGGAAATTGTCACTTTTGGTCTGTTTATGTCTTTTTTTCATTGTGTTCTATGTGAAAGTTTGTTAATAGAATGGATAGGGCGTAGTTGTTTTTTAACTATAGAGGGTAAAAAAATTTACGAGGCAGAGATGAAAATGCAGTTACTTGAAATAGGCTCAGCAACAGAGCAGCTCAGTGCTTGTAAAATATCATTATTGCTTGGTGTTTTTACTCCAGATAATCGTGTCGAAGGTTTTTTGAAATTTGCCCGTGGCATTTTACAAACCGATTGTGGCATTCTTGGTTTTCATAATGAACCCTACATTTGGTATGCTTCACCCAAATGGTTTAAAGCCTTTCACTCAAAAAAAGAAGCCAATTTAGCTGCATTTTTTGAAGGCGATACGATTCTGAGCGCCAAGCATAAAAATTATGCTGCTTTTTCTCAATATGTGCATGATTTAGGTGTTGCACATAAGCGAATTGTGGCTTTTGATTTAAAAATAAATAAAACAGAGTCTATTGGGCACGTTATTTTATTTGATGAACAGTGTGAAGAATTTAATGAGAAAAATTTAGAACTTGTGCATGAACTTGCCATGAGTTTGATTGCAATTATTGAATTGCATTCAGATTATGCAGAGCTAAAAGAATTATATGAACAACAGTGTGCTTTAAATTCTAGTAAAACGAAATTTTTTCAAATTATTGCGCATGATTTGCGTGCACCATTTCATGGCTTAATTGGCTTCTCTGAAGTTTTGGCGCAAGAGCGAGCCACGCTTGATGATGCAAACATTCAAAGTATTGCCGATTATTTATTAGATACCTCGCAATCGACCTATAATCTGTTAGAAAGTTTATTAAATTGGGCCATGGCTGAGGGTGGACGTTTTATTTACCATCCCATCAATTTCAATTTAAAACAATCTTCAAAAATTGTTTTTGATGTCTTAAATACCTTGGCGATTAAGAAAAATATCCAATTGATTGATCAAATACCCGATGATTTAAAAGTCTATGCCGATATTAATATGGTGACCTCAGTTTTACAAAATCTGGTTTCTAATGCGCTGAAATTTACCTATGTGGATGGCACGGGGAAAGTCATCATGTCTGCCGAAAAATCCAAACATGGTATTGATATTTATATTGAAGATAATGGACTTGGCATGACGCAAAGCCAGATTGATGAATTGTTTCAACCGCGCTTAACGGTCAGTTTTAAGGGAACTGCGGGTGAGAAAGGCATGGGTTTAGGTTTGGTGTTATGTCAACGCTTTGTGGATTTGAATCAAGGTGAAATCTCGGTACAGTCAAAAGAAGGCGAGGGAACGATCTTTAAAGTTTCTTTACCCATCGCTGTGAATACGCATCAAGCTTTACCATTAGATAGTATTAAACAGGCGATCACTGAATAAAAAACAACAGAAGCTTAAATTTCTTTTCCCCTATTTCTTTTCAGCTGATATAACTAGAAAAAAACGAGGCTGAAGGTTTAGAAATGAATGCGGAACAATTGCAGAAGACATTACGTGCGAGCCAATATGCAGAACTGGTATTGGGAAATCACAGTATATTTTTAGAACAAGATTATGCAATTGACCAATTTATAAATCCTTTAACGACACAACAAATTCAGCACGTTGTGCAAACATCTTTAGACCACCTTACTGATGAAGTGACATGGATGCGAGAACTTCGTATTCTTCGCGCACGTCTCATGTTTCGTTGGATTTGGCAGGATGCCAATCAACTGACCGATGTGGTGACCTTAACACGTGAGCTGTCAGATTTTGCTGATGCGACAATTTGTGCAGCAAAAGACTTTGCCCGAATTCCGTTGGTGGCTAAGCATGGTGAGCCTATTGGTTATAATGGCAAAGTACAGGATTTGATTGTTGTGGCGATGGGGAAACTTGGCGCACAAGAACTGAATCTTTCTAGTGATATTGATCTTATTTTTGCCTTTGATGAACAGGGCGAAACCAATGGTCGAAAATGCATTGATGTACAGCAATTCTGTATTCTCTGGGGACAAAAACTAATTTATCTGCTGGATCATATTAGTGCAGATGGTTTTGTTTTTCGTGTGGATATGCGTTTACGCCCGTGGGGAGATGGCTCAGCGCTTGCGATTAGCCATGTCGCATTAGAAAAATATTTAAGCCAGCATGGACGTGAGTGGGAGCGTTATGCATGGATTAAGGCACGTATTGTAACGGGCGGTAAAATGGGTGAAGAACTGCTGGATATGACCCGACCCTTCGTGTTTAGAAAGTATGTTGATTACAGCGCTTTTGAAGCCATGCGCGAAATGAAAGCCATGATTGAGCGTGAAGTGCTGCGTCGTAATATTGAAGATGACATCAAGCTTGGCGCAGGTGGGATTCGTGAAGTTGAATTTATTGTGCAGGTTTTTCAGCTGATTTACGGTGGCTCTAAATTGGAGTTACAAGATCGTCAGTGTTTGGTCAGTCTGCATCATTTGGGTGAAGTTGGGCTTTTGGATACACAAGCGGTCATTGAACTGGAAGATGCTTACCTTTTTCTACGCCGTGTAGAGCATGCCATTCAAGCATTGAATGATCAACAAACCCAATCCTTACCGACTGAGCCTGAATTACGTCAACGTATTGTGGATACTTTAGCTTTTAGCGATTGGGACGCATTCCTTGAAACGCTGAATGCTAAACGAGCCAAAGTTATTCATCAGTTTGAACACCTGATTAAAGAAAAAGAACCTGATCCTTTAATTGAAAGCTTTAGCCAATTAGAAAAACAACTGGAAGCGGTACTGGATGATGGTGCAAAAAATTTGGTGCATGAGTTCTGGTATGGTCATGCCTTAAAAAAATTACCCGCGAAAGCAGTACAACGCTTAAAAACCTTTTGGCCGCATTTGATTGAAGCAATTTTACAGTCGAATAAACCTCAAACTGCACTTTTACGCCTGATGCCTTTGGTTGAGTCGGTGCTGCGCCGTACTGTGTATTTGGTGATGCTGATTGAAAGTAAAGGGGCATTGCAACGACTGGTCAAAATGGCAACGGTCAGTCCGTGGATTTGTGAAGAATTGACCCATTATCCTGTGTTGTTGGATGAGTTTTTATCGATGGATTTTGAGTTGCCAAAACGCCAAGATCTAGAAGACTCATTACGCCAACAATTATTGCGTATTGAGATTGATCAAGTCGAAGATCAACTCCGTGTATTACGATTGTTTAAAAAATCCAATGTCTTGGCTGTTGCAGCCAGTGATGTTTTGGCTGAAAGTCCTTTGATGAAAGTCTCTGATGCATTAACCGATATTGCGGAAGTTTCGGTCAATGCAACTTTAAATTTAGCTTATCAAATTACCGCGAAAAAACATGGCTTTCCACTTGATGCAGAAGGGCAGCGTTGTTCAACCGATCATACCGCATTTACGGTAGCGGGTTATGGCAAACTCGGAGGCATCGAGATGGGGTATGGCTCAGATTTAGATCTGGTGTTTATTCACTATATGGATGAACAGAGCGATACCGATGGTCAGAAAAAAATCAGTGGTTTTGAATTTGCGATACGCGTAGCACAGAAATTTATGTCACTTATGACCACGCAGACTTTGGATGGGCGTGTTTATGAAATTGACACTCGTCTACGTCCATCAGGTGAAGCAGGGCTTTTGGTCACCAGTTTAAAAGCCTTTGAGCAATATCAATTAAAGAATGCATGGTTATGGGAACATCAGGCTTTGGTTCGCGCACGTTCGATTGCGGGTGAGCAAAGTTTGCGCGATAAATTTGAAGCATTGCGTTGTCGTATCTTGATTCAGCCGCGTGATGAAGCCAAAGTTCGTGAAGAAGTACTGAAAATGCGTCAGAAAATGAAAGACCATTTAGGCTCGTCAAAAGAACAGCAAAAAGATGGAATTTTTCATTTAAAACAGGATGCAGGTGGTATCGTTGATATTGAATTTATGGCACAGTATGCGGTACTCGCATGGAGTGGGGCGAATTCTGATCTCGCCCATTATTCCGACAATGTAAGAATCCTTGAGGATGCCGCAAACGCCGGTTGCTTATCCAGTGACGACGCGACAGCATTGATTCAAGCCTATTTAAGTGAACGCGCTGAGAGCCACCGTTTAGCCCTTGCCAATCAATCGATGCAAGTGAATGCTGCGGATTGGTTCGATACCCGAGAGGTGGTTTGCAAGCTATGGCAGAGATTAATTGATCCAACAGCGACCTTCGCTTTGGAACGTGAATAATTGTATAAAAATTGGAGTTTGTGTCATGAATTTGGCTGATCGTGATGGTTTTATTTGGCAAGATGGACAGATGGTTGATTGGCGTGAAGCGAAAATTCACGTTTTAACTCATACATTACATTACAGTATGGGTGTTTTTGAAGGTGTCCGTGCCTATGAAACTCCGAATGGAACCGCGATTTTCCGTTTGCAAGATCACACTAAACGTTTGCTGAATTCTGCAAAAATTTATCAAATGAAAGTTCCATATAATCAAGCAACATTAGAGCAAGCTCAGATTGATGTGGTACGTGAAAATAAATTGGCTTCTTGCTATTTGCGTCCAATTATTTTTATCGGTTCTGAAAAATTGGGGATCGCTGCAACAGACAATACCATTCATGCCACTGTTGCTGCATGGAGCTGGGGTGCTTACCTTGGTGATGAAGCAATGGCGAAAGGTATTCGCGTTAAAACATCATCATTTACCCATCACCATCCAAACGTGACCATGTGTAAAGCAAAAGCATCGGGTAACTATACCTTGTCTATTCTTGCACATCAGGAAGTGGCACACTCGGGTTATGACGAAGCAATGTTGATGGACCCACAAGGCTATGTATGCCAAGGTTCAGGCGAAAACGTATTCTTAGTGAAAGATGGCGTGCTGCATACACCAGATATTTCGGGTGGTGCATTAGACGGTATTACCCGTCAAACCATTATCACCATTGCCAAAGACTTGGGTTATGACGTGATTGAACGTCGTATTACCCGTGATGAGTTCTATATTGGTGATGAAGCATTCTTTACCGGTACTGCTGCGGAAGTTACACCAATTCGTGAATATGATGACCGTGAAATTGGTTGTGGTTCGCGTGGTCCAATTACAGAGAAAATTCAGAAAGCATTCTTTGATGCAGTTCAGGGTAAAGACCCTAAATATGCACACTGGTTAACTTACGTAAAATAAGCTGATCAGTTAAGATAAAAAGGCGAAAACTTGGTTTTCGCCTTTTTTTATGGCTTATATATTTTCTAGGTTTAGGTTAATTCTTTTCGAAGGACATTTTTATGCATATTGTCTATGTTAGTGATGGAAAGGCGGGGCATCGCTCACAAGCAATTGGTTTGTATCAGGCAATGCAAAGACAAAGTATAGAAGCGGTGACTTTTGAAGAGATTCTCATTGATCAATTGCCCATTTTTAGTTTGTTATTGGCGACATTCAAACAAAGCACGTCGGCTGTTGCTCAGTCACCGGATTATATTTTTGGCGTAGGCAGCCACACTCAGCTACGTGTTTTATTGCTGGGAAAAGTGTATCCGCAAGCCCAAACCGTGATTATGATGAAGCCGAATTTTCCATTTACTTGGTTTAATTATGCGATTATTCCTGAACATGATGGCATTGAAGCATCTGCTCATGTTATCACCACAAAAGGTGCGCTCAATCCGATTGTGAATGAACAGCGCCATCAAAAAAATAGAATTTTAATTGCCCTAGGTGGATCATCGAAACGCCATCAATGGAATGAAGAAAAGATTTTAGCTTCAATTGATCAAATCGTAAAGAACCATTCTCAAGCTGAGATTATTTTGACCACTTCACGGCGTACACCGAAAGTGTTTTTAGAGCATTTGAATGAGAGTTCATTGGCATCTCATCTACACATATTTCCAGTTGAACAAACCCCACAAGGCTGGATTTTTGAAGAAATGCAAAAAGCAGAAGCCGTTTGGGTCACTGAAGACAGTGTTTCGATGATTTTTGAGGCATTCACCGCAGGGTGTAAGGTTGGGGTGATTGAAATTGACCGTTTGAAATCTGATAGAATTACGCAAATGATAGATAAATTATTATCTTTACCTTATGTTGAGGAGAGTCAGCAAGGTCTGATTAATCTTCAATTGAATGAAGCAGATAGAATTGCTCATATTTTATTGAAAAATAGAGATGTTTAAATTAAATGAAAATATTACATATTGCGAATTTTGGTTTTAATAAACACGGGGCTCATTTTTACTGTACAGATCGTAAAATTTCCGCAGGCCTCATTGAAAATGGGCATTTTGTTTATGATTTTAGCTTTCGTGATATGGCGCGAATGGGTACGATATTTAAAACTAAAAAATTGGGTGCAACTTGGGCCAATAAAGAAATTTTAAAAATTGTCGATAATATTGAGCCGGATTTAGTGCTGATTGGTCATAGTGATTTAATGAGTCCGAATGTTCTAAAAGAAATTAAGCAACACTATCCAAAAACTAAAATAGCCTTTTGGTATGTCGATCCATTATATCTAGAGCATAAACTGGGTTTTGTTCGTGATTTTTCACCGTATCTTGATGCAATTTTTTGTACCACGGGTGGCGAATATCTTGAAAAACTCAAGCAACCGCATTTGAAAGTGGCGTATATGCCAAATGTTGGACATCGTAATGTTGAACAATTAAAGCAATTTGAATCGACCAATATTGATAAAGAATTTATTTTCTGTGGGGTAGTGTATAAAGAACCTGAGCGTGAAAAATTCTTAAAAGACTTGGCCGATACTTTAAAAAATAATCATGTTCAATATCAATATTATGGTTGTTTTGAGCAACCCGGAGTGTATGGAAAAGGCTATTACAAAGTTCTTTCCCAATCGCGTATGGGCTTAAATTATTCACGTAAAAATGATGTGACTTTATATAGTTCAGACCGAATTGTGCAACTCACAGGCAATGGATTACTGACGTTTAGTCCACGTATTCCGGGCTTCGATAAACTCTATACTGAACAAGAAGTGGTTTATTTTGATGATCAATTCGATTTAGCCGAAAAAATTCAATTCTATGCTGCACATCCTGAAGAGGCGCAACGTATAGCTGAAGCAGGTTGGAATAAAACACGTGCCAGTTTCAATGGTAAACGGATTACGCAATTCATGGTCGAAGTCACCTTTGATCAGCCATTATCAGAAGCCTATGAATGGGCACATGAGGTCTATGCATGATTTGGTTGCTTTATATTGTCATTGGCTTGATTGCTCTAGCCGCGCTGTTATATTTATTCGGTAACTATACTTTTTGGTTGCCTTTTCGCAGTGCGAAGTTACCTAGAATTGTGATGTTGCATCAGGTTACACCACATGAAGATGCTTCGGGCATGAATATGCCACCACAGAAGTTTGAGCATCTATTACAGTATTTAGTTAACAAGGGCAGTACTTTTTGTTTTGTTTCTGAGCTTGATCAATATCAGGGGCAAAAGCATGTCGTTGCTTTGTCCTTTGATGATGGTTTCTTGGATAACTATCAATATGCTTATCCGCTACTGAAAAAATATCATGCCAAAGCGACCATTTATTTAGCCACGCAAATTGAAGGCATTGAAAAATTAGCACCTGAACAAATTCGTGAAATGTCAGAATCAGGCTTAATTGAGTTTGGTGCACATACCCAGCATCATGTGAACTTACTGAAATTAAGTGATGATGAAGCTTATCAAGAGATGCAAAATTCAAAACGAGATGTTGAAGCACTTGTGGGGCATTGCTCATGTTTTGCCTATCCTTTTGGGCGTTTTAATGAAAAACATCAACAGATGGCAAAAGAGATTGGCTTTAAAAATGCAGTCTCAACCCGTAAAAAAGTTGAAGCCTATACTGAATTCAATCAATTTAATATCCCCCGCGTAAGTACTCATGGGGCAATGAATACGGTGCAAATGCGTATTGCTTTAGCCAAAGGACGTTATAAATTATGAGTATTCCATGTAGTGTTTATATCGTTACTTTGAACTGTGCAGCTTGGCTTGAAGACACTTTAAACAGTGTTGCCGATTTTGCAGAAGTGATTATTTTAGATTCAGGCAGTACCGATGATACCTATAAAATTGCCCAAAGCTTTGCAAATGTACGCATTAGCCATCAAGATTGGCAAGGTTATGCAGCACAAAAAAGTCTTGCTTTGGCACAATGTCAGCAAGAGTGGGTACTGAATTTAGATGGTGATGAAGTTTTATCTGATGAGCTAAAACAAGAGATTGCAGCAACCATTCAAGCCAATCATATTGATGCCTTAATTACCCCAATTAATGATGTTTTTTTAGCTGTACCGAATAGTAAGCATACAAAAAAACATGCCAAAGTACGCTTTTTCCGTAAAAGCAAAGGACAGTATGATCTTGCAAATAAAGTCCATGAAAATGTGATTATTGAAGGAACAAGTGTTCGTGCCAGCGGTGATATTTATCACTATGGTGAGTCGAGTATTTTTGTCAAAGTTGAAAAAAATAACCAATACTCCAACTTAAAAGCCGCTGAAAAATTTCAAAAAGGCAAAAAACCAAGTGTATTAAAATTAACTTTGGTGATGCCTGTCACCTTCTTAAAGTCGTATTTTATTCGACGTAGTTGTTTGAATGGTTGGCGCGGATTTGTAAATAGCATGATCAATGCTTTCTATGCTTTTTTAAAAGAAGCCAAGCTATTTGAACAGTATTTACAGGCGAATCAGAATAAACGAGATGATGTATGAAGATCGTTCAAGTTTTAGCAACAAGTGGCGGTGTGGGTGGTTTAGAACAACACACGTTTAACCTTGTGAATGAACTGTCTTTATCGAATGAGGTGCATATTATTGCGCACCCATGTTATGCGGACAAATTTAATCCGCAGGTGATTTTCCATGCCGTTGATTTTGCACGCAGCCGTTGGAATATCGTGTTGCTCTGGCAACTTGCCCAATTAATTAAAACCATTCAGCCCCAAATTGTACATGCCCAAGCGGGTAAGGCTTCGGAACTGATTGCAAGAATTCATCCGTTTTTAGCTGATGTGAAAATTGTGACCACGGTGCATGGCACAAAAAAGAATAAATCTGCATATTTGGTTGGCGATGCGGTGATTGCTGTAAGCAAGGCACTGACACAGGGGATTCCTGAAGCCAAAGCACATATTGTTTATAATGGTGTGTATCCGCAAACCGCACTGTCTATAGATGCAAAGCAGAAGCTAAAACATAGCATTGATCAACAATTTCCACATCTAGATTCAACCCAAAAAATAGTGATGTGTATTGGTCGCTTAGAGCCAGTGAAAAATATTGCTTTACTGCTTCAAGCGATGCAGGAAATGGATGCAAATCTATGGATTGTGGGTGATGGCTCATTGCGCCAATCACTTGAAATGCAAGTGAGGCAACAACAGATGCAAGATCGGGTCGCATTTTTGGGTTTTAGAACCGATGCACGTGATTTATTGCAACTGGCCAATGTTGTGGCGTTGTCTTCAGATCGTGAAGGTTTTCCTTTGGTCATGGTGGAGGCGCTGCAAAGCGATAAAGTCATGGCATCGACCAAAGTCAATGGTGTTATTGAATGGTTGCCTGAGATGTATTTAGCAGATATTGGGAATGCACAAGGTTTAAAGACTGCTATTGAAAATGCACTAAGTCTTACATCTCAATTAGATTTTCAACCTTTATTTTCCCGTGCTAAAACTGAGTTAACGGTTGAAGCGATGACACAGCAAACACTACAGATTTATCAGCATTTGCTGTCTTCATAATTATGCTTTGGGGGATAAGCGAATCGCATCAAGTACCACAAAGTCATGTTCAGCATTGATGGTATGGCAGCCGTCATCTGCATTATTCCAATGCGGTACAACCACTTCCAATAATTGTTCATGATATTCGCTTGGGCTTAATCGGGTAATTTCTTTAAGCTCAATGTTGCCACCATAGCGTTTTAAGGAGTCTTGGCTAGGACGAGCCAATTTATTTTGGTATATAAATGGTTTACCCGCCATACGAAACTGTTGTTGTCCTTTACACACAGGATTTTGAGGATGTTCTTGCCAGTGAGGATTTAGAATATCTTCAGTAAAGAATAAATCTAAGCGATCACCAAACTTCTTGCAGTTCCTACGTGTAGAGGTAAATAAATACCACATGCCATCATGATAAAAAGGCGTTGTATCAACCGCTTCAATGCCTTCTAAAAGGTTTGAATGTTTTGCCCATTGTGTCGGAAAATCTGTACATTTCCAGAGTTCGACTGTTTTATTGGCACTGCTTTCAGGAATCATGTACCAGTCATTTTCAACTTTAAAAACACATGGATAAGATAAATGATAATCCAGCTTTAAGATGGTTTGTGGTTCGGTATAGCGACCATCTTTAAAGACTTCTAAAACTGATAAAAAACCAACAGGATGCTGGTCATCGACTTCTTCAAAAAAAATAAAATGACGACCCTGATTTTCTACATAAAAACAGTCAGCAAAAGTGAACTTTTTAGGCGAATGGATTTCAAATAGGTCTTTTAATTGATCTTGGTTATGCAGCGGTTCACCCAGCCAACCAAAACGAATATACCAATGTGAATCAAACTTTTTATTCTGTTGATTCTGCTGGTGTTTGTACCATTTTTTGAGAATTATGCGCGAGATAGACATGATGACTTGCTCAAATCAAAGGTTAAATAGTGGGGCTTATAATTCTTCAAAGGCTTTCACCATTTCTGAGATATTTAAGCGTTGTATGTCTTGTTCTCGAATCACATAGGGGTGGGTGACCACTTGATAAAGTCGTTGGGACAAAGCTTGGATATCATTTAAAGCCACTAGACCTTGAGCAAGTTCGCCTGATGAAAGTTGGTGTTCTACGCCTTCACTACAATTATAAGCAACAACAGGTACATTTAAAATTAATGCTTCAGCAATGGTGAGTCCGAAACCCTCTGAACGCGAAGCCAATATTAGACTATTACTTTGTTGAATAAAACGATTGGGTTGATCTTGCCAGCCTAAAAAATCAATACGTTCAGTCAGCCCTAAGGTTTCAGCAAGGTGAGTTAATTCATCTAACAATGGACCATCACCGACTATTGCCATACGTCCAGTTAGACCACTTTCAGCAAAAGCTTTTATTGCCACATCAGGTTGTTTTTCTTCAGATAAACGTCCGACGAAAATTGCATCCCATTTTTTGATAATGCTACTTTCATCATTTAGCAAGTTGCTCTTGAGCCGTTTAACATCAATACCATTATGAATGACCTTGACTGTAGCCTCTTGAATATGCTGTTGGATAAGATTCCCAATATCTTGATTAACAACAATAAGTTGCTTGCTTTTAAATAGGTAATTACAGGCTTTTTTACATTGCATAAACTTCTTCAGCGCTTCTAAATATTTAAAGAAACCTAAATTTTGTTTGCGTACTAAACCTAATGTATCACCATGTACCCAAAACCAAACATTGCCTGTCAGAATCGGTGATAACCAAAAAGCATGTGAATGACCCGCAATAATAGTATCTGGCGCTAAGTCATTAATGATTTGCGTCAGTTCAGCTTGTTGCTCTAAAGGAACACTTTTTAACTTATTTTTCTTGATACTGCCTTGCATGAAAGCTGGGGTTATATCGAATTTGATTAGATTCAAGTCTTCAGGATAGGCTGTGCGTATATTGTTTGAATCTAATAACAATACAGTCACATCATGACCTTTTTCTTTAAGCGCAACAGCAGTATCAATACAGATTTGTTCTGCACCGCCACCATATAAATGATCTTGAATAAAAAGGTATTTTTTCATCTTAATCCTTGCTCTTATTATTTACTGGTGTATTTAAGCTGTTTTTATTTGCTGCGATAAAAGCAGAAAGACGAATAATTTTTTTAAATAAAAATAAAGAAATAATACGAGAAACGAGATCATTTTTCATTTTTCTAAAATTTTTCTTAAAGCGATTTGGCTTTTTCATAAAAATTTTACGGTCGCCCGCAATATTACTTTGCATTTCATCATCATGTTCAAAGCAATAGTAATAAGGGGTAGTGGTTGATGACTTAAGTAAATAGGTCCAATCATCCAAGTAGGTTAATTTTTTAATTTGTTTTTCGATAAAAAACTGTGCTTTTTCTGGGGTGAGGGAATAGGCATATGCCCCAGTGTAAAGGTCTTTCGGTCCAGTCAGATTGAAATACAGATTATCGTCACTGTTAAAACCGCGAATACGCCGACGAGAAGGCTCTGTATTGCCACTTAGAAAGGCAAAATCAGGATTGAGGGTGATTAAGGAGTTTAGCTTTTCTGTAATGTGGTTAAGATTGACGATGACATCATCTTCTAAAATGATGATGCGGTCATATTCGGCATAATCACCTTGTGCTAAGCGTTGCCATAACGTCATATGACTTAAAAAGCAGCCAAATTCGCTAGGTCCTAATGCATGTTCACATTGCCCAGAAAATTTCCTTCTAAGATCTAAAAAAACGATGTATTCAGGTGGAAGTTCTTTTCCATATACCGCTTCAAAAAACTGAAAATCAATTTGAATATCGGATACAGTTTGTTTGAGGGCTTGTATTTGATGAGATATGTTGTCTTGTCTTGCTTTGCTATCTTTTAAAGAT
>OFRD01000107.1_pt1 | contig 29348 bp, 21 predicted proteins | sample 1543041 | NCBI WGS metagenome assembly OFRD01 (sample SAMN07774234, study PRJEB24372) | wastewater metagenome | isolation source: Exp Tend CN 100WW | collected 2016-02
CGCCACGCGTTTCAACGTGGAATACAGCGTGGTGGTTTTGCCCGAGCCGGTCGGGCCGGTGACCAGAATGATGCCGTTCGGACGCTTCACCAGCGCCTCCCAGCGCTGCGCATCGTGGGCGGAGAAGCCCAGCGCGTCCAGGTCTTTCACCGTGGTGTCGGGGTCAAAAATCCGCATCACCATCTTCTCGCCAAAGGCGGTGGGCAAGGTGGCAATGCGCATTTCAATCTCGTCGCCGCGCGGGTTGCGGGTTTTGATGCGGCCATCCTGCGGACGGCGTTTTTCCATCACGTCCATGCGGCCCAGCAGTTTGATGCGTGCCGTCATGGCGATGAGCACGCCCATCGGCATCTGGTACACCGCGTGCAACACGCCATCAATGCGGAAACGGATCACGCCCTGCTCGCGCCGGGGCTCCAGGTGGATGTCGCTGGCGCGCTGGTCAAAGGCGTACTGCCAGAGCCAGTCCACCACCTGCACCACGCCCTGGTCGTTGGCGTCGAGCTGTTTGTTGGTCTTGCCCAGCTCCACCAGCTGCTCGAAACTGGCGCCGCCGTTGTGAGTCCCGGCTTTGTTGGCGGCTTTGACCGATTTGGCGAGGGCAAAAAACTCGGCGGTGTAGCGGTGAATTTCCTGCGGGCTGGCGACCACGCGGCGCACGCTGCGGCGCGACTGGCGCTCCACCTCGGCCACCCAGTCGGTGATGAAGGGTTCGGTGGTGGCCACCACAATTTCACTCGGGGTCACCTGCAGCGGCAGAATCTTGTGGCGCTCGGCGTAGGCGGCGCTCATGGTGTCAGCCACTTTGCCGACATCGACCTTGAGCGGGTCAATGCGCAGATAGCTCAAGCCGGAACGCGTGGCCAGCCACTGCGTCAGCAATTCAATGTCAAGCGATTTGCCATCGCTGGCGCGGCGCACCGCCACGCTGGCCAGGCGCACCAGCGGGTGCTGCACGCTCTCGGCCTGGGCGCAGCGCGCCGTGATGCGTTGCGACTCCTCCGCGTTGATGACACCGTCGCGGTGCAGCCACGCCACCAGGCGGCGCCAATCGAGCGGTCCGACATAGGCCGGGGCGAGCGTGGCGGCGTGGCTCATTTCAGCATCGGTTTGAAAACGCGCACCCATTTGGCAGCGGGCAAGCCCCAGCGGGTCTGGATAATTTCGGCGCGGGCGTCCAGCACTTCGCGCCTGGGGCGCGACGGCGTGGCCTGCGCCAGCACCACGGTGTTGCCTTCGCGCGTGGGCTTGAAAGCCCACACCGCTTCAGCGCCGAACGCGGCCGAAATTTTCTCGACACTGCGGGTAAAGCTGGAGGCGCGGCCAAACAGGTTCACCGTCATGCAGCCCTCGGGCGTGAGCAGGCGCTTGCAGTGGTTGTAGAACGGCAGGCTGTCGAGCACCGGGGCGGCGGCCTCGTGGTCGTACAGATCAACATGCAGCGCATCGACCGTGCCCCACCATTTGGAATTCTGGATTTCCAGCGCCGCATCGGCCAGCACCACCTGCAGGCGGGCGTTGTCCGCAGGCAGTTTGAACCAGCCCCGGCAGGCGGCCAGCACCTGCGGGTTGAGTTCGATGGCAGTGGTTTGCATGCGCACTTCTTTGTGGCAGAACTTGGTCAGCGAACCGGCCCCGAGGCCGAGTTGCATGGCGTGGCGCGTGGGACTGCTGTCGGGCTCCACGAACAGCATCCAGGCCATCATGCGCTGGATGTATTCGTGAAACAGCACGGTCGGGGCGTCCATCAGCATGGAGCCCTGAATCCATTCGGTGCCCAGGTGGAGGTGACGAAGCGGGCCTTCGTCGGAGAAGTTGACTTCAGGGAGGTGGGGGGTGCGTTTTTTCAAGATGGGGGGATTATCCCCAAACGCCAGAAGAGGCCGCCCTGTGCCCGCGTTACAGCAGGCCGCAAACCGCCACCACCTCGCGCCAGGCCGCGAGTTTGCGCTCGAAAGACCAGCTCGCGTGGGCCGGACTGGTGGACGGCAGCTTGTACACCGGCAGCCCGAGCGCGGCCAGGTGTTTGGCGTGCTTGAAGCTCTCGCCGCCGTTGTGGGCGATGGCCTGCAGCTGCGGGCAGCGGCGCGCCAGGCTGGCGAAATCATTGACCTCCGGGTTGCGGATGGCCGCATCCAGACTGCCCACGCGCTCGCAACTGGCATACACATCCCACACCCCCAGCCCGTGTGCCAGCAGCCATTCGCTACGTTTTTCATAGCTGCTCACGCTTATTCCATGAGGGCTAGCAGGCCAAATGGCTTGCAAGATGCGCCAGAACTGGTTTTGCGGGTGGGCGTAATACTGCTGGCGCGCCAGCGAGGCGGCACCCGGAAAGCTCCCCAGCACCAGCAGCCGGGTGTGGGCGTCGACGATGGGCGCCAGGCCGTACAGGCGGGGCGGCGAAAGGGGGGACAGGTGCAGCATAAAAACATTGTCTATGTGTTTTACGCTTGCCAATTCGCGAAGCGGCGGCCATCATGCCAAATAATTCAGCTTGAGCCCTGGTTTGAGCGACGGCGAGCCAATGGCCCTCCCGGCCGAGGGCTTGCACGGCGCAGCGCAGAATGGTCAGCCATTTTTAGAGGGGCATGGGCAAGATTCAGGAGATTCTGATGAATGACAACGGCACCGTCCTCATTGTTGATGACAACCCCAACAACCTGCAGGTTTTAGGCGATCTGCTGGGGCAGGCAGGTTACAAGGTGCGCCCGGCACTGTCGGGCGAAATCGCCCTGCGCGCTGTCCAGCTCAGTGCGCCCGACCTGATCCTGCTTGACGTGCGCATGCCCGGGCTCAATGGCTACGAGACCTGCCAACGCCTGCAGGCGGATGAACGCAGCCGGGAGATTCCGGTCATTTTCATCAGCGCCATGCAGGCGCCCGAAGACAAACTGGCGGGCTTTCGCGCCGGCGGGGTCGATTACGTGACCAAGCCCTTCCAGGCGGAAGAAGTGCTGGCCCGGGTGCACGCCCATATCCAGCTCTACCGCATCCAGCAACACCTGGAGAGCCTGGTCGAGGCCCGCACCCGCGAACTGAGCCAGAGCGAGGCCCGCTACCGGGTGCTGTTTGAAGACAGTCCGCTCGCCATTCTGGTGTACGACACCCACAACCTGGAAATCCTGGCGGTCAACGGCGCTTTTACGCGCATTCTGGGCTACAAAGCCGCGCAGGCGGTCGGGCAGGCGCTCGATTTCATGGCCGTACCGCAAGAGCAGCAAACCTTGCGCTCGCTGGCGCGCCAGCTGACGGAACATTCGGAAGAGGCGGCCTACACCAATCGGCTGCGCTTTCGCCATCAGGATGGGCAAATTCTCGAAATCGAAGGCGTCTTGCAACGGATCGACTACCCCGGCCATCACGCCCAGATTTTGATGCTGCAGGACGTCACCGAGCGCCGCCAGGCCGAGGAGCGCCTGCAGCTGGCGGCCAAGGAGTACCAGCGCCAGCTTGAAAAATCGGCCCACTACGACGCGCTCACCGGTCTGCCCAATCGTGCACTGCTCACCGAACGCATGCGCCAGGGCATTGAGCAGACCCAGCGCACCGGCTGCTGGATGGCGGTCTGCTACCTCGATATCGACGCCTTCCGGCAGCTCAATGAAGCCCACGGCAAAGACGTGGGCGACCGCCTGTTGATCAATATGGCCGAGTGCCTGCGCAGCTGCCTGCGCGGGGGCGACACGCTGGCCCGCATTGGCGGCGACGAATTCGTGCTGCTGTTGCTGGGACTCAAGAGCGATGACGAACTCGACCACTTTCTGCAAAACTCGCAGGCCCGCCTGGCCGCACCGCTGATCGTGGACGACTTGAGCATCACGGTGACCACCAGCATTGGCGTCACCCTCTACCCCCTGGATGACGCCGACCCGGACACCTTGCTGCGTCACGCCGACCAGGCGATGGTGCTGGCCAAGCAGCGCGGCCAGGGGCGCTGCCAACGCTTCGACCCGGAGGGCGACAAGCGCGTGCGGGTGCACCAGGAAACCGTCGACCTCATGCGTGCCGCGCTGCTGCGCCGCGAGTTCATGCTGTATTACCAGCCCAAGGTGGACATGCCTACCGGCGCGGTGGTCGGCGTCGAGGCGCTGATCCGCTGGCGTCATCCAGAACGCGGTTTGCTGGCACCCGGGGCCTTCCTGCCCGCCATTGAGGGCGACCCGTTCATGATCGAACTGGGCAACTGGGTGATCGGCGAAGCCTTGAATCAAACCGCCCGCTGGCGTGACGCGGGGCTGGATCTGGCCATCAGCGTCAACGTTGCGGCCCAGCATCTGTCGCAGCCGAACTTCATCGACGGCTTGCGCGAGCAACTGGCGGCCCATCCGGGAATCGCCAGTGGCGGACTCGAACTCGAAGTGCTCGAAACGTCTGAGCTCGACGACATCCACCAGGTCGAACAAACCATTTGCGCCTGTCGCGCACTGGGCATTGGTTTTTCTCTCGACGACTTCGGCACCGGCTACTCCTCCCTGACCTACCTGCGCCGTTTGTCCGCCGATACGCTCAAGATTGATCAATCCTTTGTGCGCGACATGCTGGAAGACCCCGACGACCGGGCCATCGTCGCGGGCGTCATCGGTCTGGCCCAGGCCTTCAAGCGCAAGGTGATTGCCGAAGGGGTAGAGACCGTGGCGCACGGCCAGTCCTTGCTGGCGCTGGGCTGCCCGCTGGCGCAAGGCTACGGCGTGGCCCGCCCCATGCCGGCGCAAGACCTGCCCGACTGGGTGAAAAACTGGCCTGATGCGGCCTGGCTGGCCGTCATGAACAAGCAATGAACAGGTGATGATATGGCGTTGGCTCTGGGCTACCAAAAGCATGAGATACCCGACAATTTCCTGCAAAAGTGGCAGAACACCGTGAATGTGATGGCCAGCATTTTTGAAGTCCCGGCCGGCTTGATCATGCGCGTCTTGTCGGAGCAGGTTGAGGTTCTGCTGAGCAGTCAAACGCCTGGCAATCCTTACCATCCGGCCGAAAAAGCCAATTTGAATACCGGGCTGTACTGCGAAACGGTGATGGCCAGCCAGTCACCGCTGCAGGTGCCCAACGCGCTGGAAGACCCGCACTGGAAGAACAACCCGGACGTGGCGCTGAACATGATTTCGTATCTCGGCGTCCCCTTGCTCTGGCAAGAGGGTGAGGTCTTTGGCACCATCTGCGTCCTGGACAACAAGAAACGGGTCTTCCAGGAGAAATACATCCAGCTGTTGTGGGAACTCAAAAAAACCATCGAAGCCGACTTCAAAATCATCCAGCAGCAGGAAACCCTCGTGGCCTTGCGCACCCAGGAGTTCAAACGGGCGAAAGAGCAGGCCGAAGCGGCCAATCGGGCCAAAAGCACGTTTCTCGCCAACATGAGCCACGAACTGCGCACACCGCTCAATGCCATCCTCGGCTTTGCACAGTTGCTGGAGCGCGACAGCGAGATGAGTGAAGACAGCCGCAAAAAAATCCAGATCATCAACCGCTCCGGCCAGCACCTGCTGGCCCTGATCAACGACGTGCTGGACATCTCGCGCATTGAAGCCGGTCGCGTCGTCATCCAGCACCAGCCCTTTGACTTGCGGGAGCTGCTGACCAGCATCGAAGAAATGATCCAGGTGCGTGCCGAAAGCAAGGGACTGGACTTCCAGTCTGAACACGCGCCCGACTTGCCCCGGCATGTCGAAGGCGATGAGCAGCGCCTCAAGCAAATCCTGATCAACCTGCTGGGCAATGCCGTCAAATACACCCTCCACGGCAGCGTGCGGCTCAGTGTCAGGCGCCAGGGCGGCAAGCTCTGTTTTGCCGTGGCCGACACCGGCCCGGGCATGAGCGCCGAAGAGCTGGCGCATATCTTCCAGGCCTTTTACCAGACGAGCGTCGGCATTGCCAAGGGCGAAGGCACCGGCCTCGGGCTGGCCATCAGCCAGGAATACACCCGGCTCATGGGTGGCCAGCTTGAAGTCAGCAGCGAACCGGAACAAGGCAGCACCTTCACCCTGCGCCTCGCCTTGCCCGAGGTGGCCGCGCCGCAAGCACCGCTCAGAACCGGGCGGGTCATTGGCCTGGAGGCCGGACAGGAGGGTCTGCGCATTCTGGTGGTGGATGACAACGCCGATAACCGGGAACTGGTTCGTCAGCTACTGAGCCCTATCGGATTCGAGGTTCGCTGCGTCGAAAATGGCCAGCAAGCCCTTGAAACCTTCCAGAGCTGGCAGCCCTGTTTCATCTGGATGGACATGCGCATGCCGGTACTCGACGGCTACCAGGCGACCCGCCGCATCCGCGATCTGGCGAACGGCCACCAGGTCAAAATCGTGGCGCTGACGGCCAGCGCCTTTGAAGAGGAACGCCATGACATCCTGGCTGCGGGTTGCGACGACATGCTGCGCAAGCCGCTGGACGAAGAGCAGCTATTGAGCAAGATGGCGGAATTGCTCGGCGTGCGCTACCGCCGTGCCGCCATCACACCAGCGGATGCAACACCCGCCGCAGCGCTTGATCTGTCGGGCGTGCCGCCGTCACTGCGCCAGCAACTCCGCGTCGCCGCTGACAGGCTGGATCTGGCGCTGGTTGGGCAACTGCTGGCGCAACTCCAGACGACGCAACCCGCGCTCGCCGCTGCGCTGGCGGCGCTGCTGCAGGCCTTCCGTTTCGACCGCATTGCCGCGCTCTGCCAAGCCGCAGAAACCGCCCCGCCCGCCCAGGAACAGGGCACGCATGAGGACGGCCCATGAAGCGCCTGAGCTTTAAATCCCGGCATGACTTGACCAAGATCCTGTGGCTGGCCAATCTGCTGTTTGCCCTGGTGCTGGGCCAGGGTCTGTGGCTCAGTTACCAGCAGCATCTGCGCCATGCGCAAGAGAAAGCGGGCAATACCGCACTGGCACTGGAACGCAGCCTGTCCGGCATGCTCGACCAGATTGACCTGGTACTGATTTCTGTGGGCGAGGAACTGGAACATGGCCTGGCACAGGGAAAAATAGATAGCCCCAGGGTGGCGGGCATCATGGCGCGCCGGGTACACCATATTCCCGGCCTCAGCACCCTGCTTTACACCGATGCCTCGGGTCAGGTGAGCGCCAATGCGGGCGACCCGGCCGGCAGCCCGGCCATCAGCATTCAGGATAGTGATTACTTTCTATCCCTGCGCAGCCATGCCGAACCCGGCATGGTCAGCGCCAAACCGATGCCCGGGCGTGTCAGCGGCAAGTGGGTGATCGTGTTTGCCCGGCCCTATTACGCCCCCGGCCAGCATTTTGCTGGCGCCGTGGTGGCCAGCGTTGAGCTGGCGTGGTTCAGCACGATGTCGGGGGCGCTCACGCTCGGCGAACACGCGTTCACCGCCTTGCTTGACCAGAACCTCGCGGTCATTGCGCCGCTGAGAAGCGGCGTGCCGCTGTTGGCAAGCCCCAGCACAGCAAGCACCGATGGCCTGCGCCGTATTCAAGCCATGCGCAAACTGGAGGCGCGCCCCTACTGGATTTCGGTCGGTTTGAGCCTGAATGAGGAACTGGCACCGTGGTGGCTGCAGGTGGGTCAGGCCCTGCTGGTGATGCTCGTTTTTGCGGCCCTCACCGGAACCGCAGGCCGACAATTGCAACAGGGCTGGCGCCGCCAGGAAGAAGCCCGTTCAATGCTGGAAAGCACGCTGGAGGCCTCCGACAACGGCATTCTGGTGGTCGACAGGCAAGGCCAGGCGACACACAGCAATCGCCGTTTTGCCCAGATGTGGCGCGTCCCGCCAGCGCTGCTGGCCAGCGCCGACGCCAAAGCCATGCAGGATCATCTCATGGGGCAGCTGGCCGATCCGCAGCGCTTCATGGACGGCGTCAGCGCCCTGGATGCCCGTGCCGGGGCCGTGGCCGTCGATACCCTGGACTTCAAGGATGGGCGGGTCTTCGAGCGCACCGCCCACCCCATGCTGCTCAATGGCACACCGGCCGGGCGCGTCTGGAGCTTTCGCGACATCACGGAGCACAAGCGCATCGACACCTTGTTGAACTTCATCGCCCAGCGGGGCTGGATCGAGACGAAGCAGGAATTCCTGCCGGCCCTGGCCGATTGCCTGGGGCGGCTGCTCCATGTCGATTACGTCATCATTGACAAGCTGGGGGATGCACCCGGCACGGCGGAGTCCGTGGGCCTCTATGCGCATGGCGCCGTCGTGCCCAATCTCAGTTACGCCCTGGCCGGCACCCCCTGCGAGAACGTGATCGGGAAAGAGGTCTGTATTTACCACCAGAGCGTCCAGCAACTGTTTCCCGATGATGGGCTGCTGGTCGAGATGCAGGTCGAGGGCTATCTGGGCGTTCCGCTGTGGGACTCGGCCGGGCAAGCCATCGGCCTGATTGCCATACTCGACCACGCGCCGCTGGAACATGCCGAGCAGACCATCGCGCTGATCAAACTGGTCGCCGCGGCCGCCGGGGCCGAGCTGGAACGCCTGCGCGAGGAAAAGGTGCTGCGCCTGGCGCGCGATCGCGCCCAGGGCTACCTCGATACCGTCGAGGCCATGATCATCGTGCTGGATCATGAAGGGAAAATCGTCCAGATCAACCGCAAGGGCTGCCAGTTGCTGGGCTGGCAGGAGGCCGAGCTGCTCGGTCAATCCTGGTTTGACAGGTGCCTGCCGCAGCCGCAGGGGCGTGCCCAGGTCTATGCCTACTTCCAGCAACTGATACACGGCCAGAGCGAGGCCGCCAAATACGTCGAAAACGAGATCGTGACGCAGTCCGGCCAGCGCCTGCACATCGCCTGGCACAACGCGGTGCTGCGTGACGAGCAGGGCAACATCAGCGGCACACTGAGTGCGGGCGAAGACATCACCGAGCGCAAGCGCCGCGACAGTGAACTCGATGGCTACCGCCATCACCTGGAAGAGCTGGTGGAGATTCGCACGCGCGAGCTGGCGGTCGCCAAGGATCGGGCGGAGTCGTCCAATCGCGCCAAGAGCGTGTTTCTGGCCAACATGAGTCACGAGCTGCGCACCCCGCTGAACGCCATTCTGGGCTTTGCGCAGTTGCTGCAGCATGACCCGGGGCTGCAGGAAGAAAGCCGTCAAAAACTGGCAACCATCGACCGGGCCGGCCAGCATCTGCTGGCGCTGATCAATGACGTGCTGGAAATCTCCCGCATCGAAGCCGGGCGCAGCGAAACCCGGGCGGCGGCCTTTAACTTGAGCGAGCTGCTGACAGATCTCGAAGACATGATCCGGGTTCGGGCCGAGCACAAGGGACTGGCGTTTGAGGTGACCCATCCGCCCGAACTGCCGCACTATGTCATGGGTGATGCCCCCCACCTCAAGCAAATCCTCATCAACCTGCTGGGCAACGCCGTCAAGTACACCGAGCGCGGCCGCATCAGCCTGCAGGTCACCCCGGTCAACGGACACATCCGCTTCGACGTGACTGACAGCGGCCAGGGCATCGAGCCGAAGGATCTGGAAAAAATCTTTCTGGCGTTCTACCAGACCGAGGCCGGGATTGCCAAAGGGGAAGGCACCGGGCTGGGGCTGGCCATCAGCCGTGAATACGCGCGCCTGATGGGCGGTGAACTGGAGGTGCGCAGCCAGCCCGGCCAGGGCAGTGTGTTTACCCTGCGCGTGCCGCTGGCGGTGACCGACGCCCTGCCACCCAGCCCCCCGCTGCGGCGCGACGGCGTCATCGGACTCGAAGCCGGCTCCGAGCCACCCCGCATTCTGGTGGCGGACGACAAGGCCGACAACCGGGAACTGGTGCGCCAGATGCTGGAGCTGGCGGGATTCAATGTGCAGGCCGTGGACAACGGGCAGCAAGCCATTGACGCCTTCGTGCGCTGGCAACCGCACTTGATCTGGATGGACATGCGCATGCCGATCCTGGATGGCTATGCCGCGACGCGCCAGATCCGCACCCTGGCGGGCGGCGCGGCGGTGAAGATCGTGGCGCTGACGGCGAGTGCCTTTGAAGAAGAACGCGCCGCCGTCATGGCCGCCGGTTGCGACGACATACTCCCCAAGCCCGTGACCGAAGAGCGCTTGTTTGGCGTGATGGGCAACTTGCTGGGTTTGCGTTACCGCTACCGTGAGCCAGCCCCGCCGAAGGCGGCGCCAGCCCCCCTGGACCTCTCGGTTTTACCGGTCGCGCTGCGCACCGAGCTCAAAGCCGCCGCAGAAAAACTCGACCTCGATGCACTGCGCCTCCTCGTCGCCCGGATCAGGCAAAGCGGGGCAGAAGCTGCTGCCAGCGGGCTCACCGAGTTGATGGCGCAGTACCGCCTGGATCGCATTGCCGATCTGTGTGCTTAAACATCCGCCCACAGGGCTTCCAGCTGATCCACGGATGCCGACAGGGTGCACATGGCCTCCTGCAGTTGCGCCAGCAAACCCGGCATGATTTTGACCTGACCGTCCAGCAGCGCCACCTCGGCGGCACTCGCCAGGCGGGCCAGCACCGGGGCATGCAGGATGCTGGCCACGCCGCTCAAACCATGCAACAGCTGCATGGCCCCTGGCCCCTCTCCGGCACTGAACAGGCGCCGGGCCTCGTCGGCATCGCCGCCGTGGCGCACGATGAACTTGCGCAAAATCTCCTTGTATTTTTTCTTGTCACCGCTGAAAGCCGCCAGCGCGGCCGCCATGTCCAGCCCGGCCAGCTCAATACCGGGTTCCGGCACAGCGAGTGGCGGCGCTGATGGCCGCTGGGCCTGCTCCCGGGCCGCGTGGCAGCCCTGGGTCACGAGCTCAAACAGGGTCTCCACATCCAGCGGTTTGACCAGATGCCCGACCATGCCCGCGAGTCGCGATTTTTCGTGGTCTTCGGGGCGGGCAAAGGCCGTCACCGCCACGATGGGCAGATCGACCAGGCCCAGTTGCTCGCGGATGATGCGGGTGGCGGCGTAGCCATCCATCACCGGCATCTGGATGTCCATCAGCACCGCATCAAACCGGGCACCGGGGGCACGCACGGCCTCCACCGCAGCCAGCCCCGTCCCCACCAGCAGCACCTGCGCCCCGGCGCGGGTCAGCACCTGCTCAATCACCTCCTGGTTCAGCAGGTTGTCCTCGGCAACCAGCAGGCGCAGGCCGCCCAAGCGCCGGTCGGCCTGGCCCAGGAGCGGCAGCAGGGTGGGCACTTCGCCCGTGTAGGCCTGGGTCACGGCGTCCAGCAGGCTGGCCGGCGTCAGCGGCTTGCTGGCAATGCCATCGAGGTACAGCTCATCGCTGGTCGCCGCCGCCTGCTCCACTTCATACGAAGAGGCCATCAAAACCACCAGCGGCAGAGCGATATCGGGGCTGGCATAGGCTTGCCGGAGCATTTCCAGGCCATCCATGCCGGGCATGCGCCAGTCCAGCAGCAGCAGGTCGTAATCCCGCGCTTCGGCCACACTGCGGCGCAGTTCCTCCAGGCCCGCCGCACCAGAATCGCAGGCGGTCACCTGCCAACCGAAGGCGCGACAGGTTTTGCGCAACACATCACGGGCCAAGCCATGGTCATCCACCAGCAGGATGCTCAACTCGGCCGGCAGCTGCGGCGATCTTGCCAGGGGCTGGTACAGACCCAAAGCCAGGGGCACCTGAAAATGGAATTCACTGCCCCACGCCACTGCGCTGTCCACACCAATCTGCCCGCCCATCAGCGTGACCAGCCGGGTGCTGATGGCCAGGCCGAGCCCGCTGCCGCCGTACAGGCGGCTGGTCGACGCTTCGGCCTGGCTGAAGCCCTCAAAAATAGTGCCCAGTTTTTCGGGCGGGATGCCAATGCCGGTATCCCGGATACGGAACTGCAGCGTGACCTGGTCGGCGTCGCGCGCCAGGCAACGCACCGACAGCACAATCACGCCTGCCGCAGTAAATTTCACGGCATTGTTGGTCAGGTTCAGCAAAATCTGCTGCAAACGCAGGGCGTCACCCCGCAACGCATCCGGGACGTCCGGCGCCACCTCAAACAGCGCCTCAATCGGCTTGTCGTGCAGGCCCACACCCAGCAAGGCAGCGACGGTGCGCAAAATGGCGCTCAGCGAAAACGGCGCCTGCTCCAGCTGCAGCTCGCCCGCCTCGATTTTGGAGAAGTCCAGCACGTCGTCAATCAGCGCGCGCAAGGCCTGCGCCGAGAGCTTGATTTTTTCAGCGTAATCGCGCTGGCGCCGCCCCAGCGGGGCCTGCGCCAGCAGCCCGGCCAGACCCACCACGGCATTGAGCGGGGTGCGCAATTCATGGCTCATGCTGGCCAGGAACAGGCTCTTGGCCTGGTTGGCCGACTCGGCCTCCCGCACGCGCAGCCGCAGTTCGGCATTCAGGGCGGCAATCTCCTGGGTTCGTTCCTTCACCAGCTTTTCCAGTTGCTGCTGGTACAGCGCCAGTTCCTGGCGCGCGCGCAGCGACTGCAAGCCAAAGGCCATGTCGCCAGCCAACTCCGCCAGCACCTGCACCTCATCCACACCAAAGGCCTGCGGGTCGGCCGAACAAATCGTCAAGGAGCCCAGCACCTGCTGATCGATGAGCAGGGGCAGTGCCACGATCGACTGGTAACCGCTGCGGCGGATGGCGTCGCGCCAGGGCGCCATCTGCGGGTTGTTCCAGCAGTTCTGGGTGACCTGGATCGTGCCGTTGCGGATGGCGATGCCCGTCGGGCCGCAGCCGATGTCTTGCGCCGCATCCCACGAGATGCGAATGCTGCCCAGGTAGTCCGACGAATCGCCTGCATACGCCACCGGCTGCACCGACTTGGCAGCATCCTGCTGCGCCATACCGACCCACGCGATCAGGTAGCCACCGGAGTTCACCACCAGGCGGCACAACTCGTCGAGAAATTTGGCTTCGTGGCTGGCGCGCACCAGGGCCATATTGCAGTCACTGAGCAGGCGCAGAGAGCGGTTCAGGCGCCGTTGCTCGCGCTCCGCTGTCATGAGTTTCCCGGTTCGCTCGACAACAATCTCTTCCAGGTTGTAACGGTACTGCTTCAGGGCGAGTTCGGCCTGCTTGCGCTCGGTGATGTCAATGGCAATACCGCAGTAACGGACGACCCGGCCCTGCGCCCCCAGCACCGGGCGGGCCCGTGCCATGAGCCAGCGCTCCGGCTCGGTGTCGGGCAATTTAAGCCGCCACTCGATATCGTAGGCCAGCCCCGCCGCGCGGGCCGTCAGCAGGATGCCTTGCGCCCGCGCCAGATCGTCGGGATGCACCGTCTGGCGCCAGGTCTCAGAACTGGCCGGGAGGCTATTCACTTCCAATCCCATCAGCGCCCAGAGTTCACCAGACCAGAGGTAGGTTTCTGTTTCACAATTCCATTCGTAGCAGCCAGCGCCCGCCCCCTCCAGGGCCAGCAGCAGCTGCGCTTCAGTGCGCTGGTGCGCATTGATCTCGGCCTGCAGGCGCTCGCGCGACACCGTGCTGTCTTGCAGCGCCGCCGCCATGCTGTCGAGCGTGCGCGCCAGGTCACCGATCTCGTCATCGCGCGCGGGCAGTTGGGTGCGGGCGGCCAGATCCCCGCTGCCGAAACGGCGGGCGGTGCGCGACAACCGGCGCAGCGGCTGCACCAGATAGCGCTCGCCACCCCACAACAGCCCCCCCAGCGTGGCGGCCACAATCAGCAGCACCGTCGCCAGGCTGATCCAGAATTGACGCCACACGGGCGCCGCCACCAGCGCTTCGGGCAGGCTCAGCCAGAGGTAAAACGGGCTCCCGCCCACCGACTTCAGCAAGGGGGTGAAGGCGGCCAGCCGGGGCACCAGATCCGGCCCGACGAAATGACCGCTGCCGTCACCACGCTCCGTCAGCATGCGCTGCACCAGCGGAATGGCCGTGAGACTGCGCCCGGCCACGCCGAGCGGATCGGGGTGATGCAGCACCACCGTGCCCGACTGGTTCAGCACCACGGTGCGGGCCCCCTCGGGCAGCTTGAGCGTCATCAACGCCTGCTGCAGGCGCTCCACATGGATGGAGACATAGAACACCGCCTGCACGCGCCCGGCGGCGTCACGCAGGGCTTTCACAAAATTGATTACCTGCTTGTCACCAAGGGTAGGACTCAGCGTCACGTCGGAGACCACCAGCTCGTGCGAGCGCAACGCTTGCTGGAATGCAGGCCGATCCGCCACATTGACGCCCACCTTGCCCGGCACGGCCGTGCAGGCGACATTGCCATTGGGCAACACTTTGCCGAGCTGCAAAAAAACGCTTTCGGCCTGGAGGTGGCTGGCCAGCTCGCGGGCACAGCGGGCGTCGTTGTGGCGCAGCAGGGCGGGCTCCAGCATCAGGCTGTTCAGCATGGCATCGGCGCGTGCGAGCAAGGTTTGCTGCTGCGCGGCCAGCAGCCGGGCGTCACTGAGCAGGCGCTCCGAGGTGGCCTGGATCAGGGCATCACGCTGGCCCAGGGTTTGCCAGACATTCACACTCGCCAGCGCCACAAAGGCCAGCAGCACGAGCAAAATAAAACGGCTGCGCAAGCCGAGCGCTGGAAACATGTTCATGGTGTCATCATGGCACACCGGCTATGTCAGCTGGCAGCAAGGCGCGCAGGCGCGGCAGGGCCGCCAGCGCATTGCGCGTGGTGGCCTGCGCCAGCGCGTCGGGGCTGATGCCGCGCAAGGCCGCCAGCTCGGCGCCAATCTGCGCCAGCTCGCCCGGCTCGTTGCGCCCTTGCGGCACGCCAGCGGCGCGTTGCGCGGCGGTTTGGTACAGCCAGTGCGGCGGCATGTCGGGCGCATCGGTCTCCAGCACCAGACTCTCCAGCGGCAGGCTGGCGGCGAGGCGACGCAACTGCAGGGCGCGCTCATAGGTCAGCGCGCCGCCAAAGCCCAGTTTGAAGCCGAGCGCAATGAAGGCCTGCGCCTGCTGCGCGCTGCCATTGAAGGCGTGGGCAATGCCGCTGCCACCCAGGGCGCGCAAGCCCTTGAGCAGCTGGTCCGCCGAGCGGCGCCCGTGCAGCAGCACCGGCAGCCCATGCTGGCGCGCCAGCTTGAGCTGCGCCAGGTAAAAGTAGGTCTGCCGTTCGCGCCCGGGGCTGCTTGTTAACTCGGGCACAAAAAAGTCCAGCCCGATCTCGCCCACCGCCACCAGGTGCGGGTCGTCGCGGTACTGCTGCAACTGCGCGTCCAGCGTTGCCAGATCGGCCTCGCTGGCCTGCGCCACGTAGAGCGGGTGGATGCCCAGCGCGTAGCTGTCACCACTGGCGTGGGCCAGCTGGCGCACGGCGTCAAAGTTGGCCACCTGCACGGCGGGCAGCACGCAATGCGCTACATTTTTGATAGCTGCCCGCGCCCGTACGGCGAGGGCCAGAGGCCAAAACTCTGCTGCATCGAGGTGGCAATGGGTGTCGATCCAGGGCGTCATGGCAAAAGATTAGCGCGTAGCGCCCCGTTTCGACTGGTACATGGCGGCATCCGCCGCCTGGAGAATCTGCTGTGCATCGCTGTCATCGCCGTGAAAGAGCTTGATCCCCAGGCTGACCGAGCCCTGGTAGCGAACGTCCCCCAGTTGGTAGGTCTCGCTCAGGCGGCTGCCAATCTTGTCGGCAACGGCGCGGGCATAGTCCGCCGCCTGCCCGGGCGCAACGCCCAACCCATCCAGCAGCACCAGAAACTCGTCGCCCCCGAGCCGGGCCACGGTGTCCTGGTCGCGCACGACTTGCCGCAGACGCTGAGCCACCTCGATCAGCAGCAGGTCGCCCACCGCGTGGCCATGGGTGTCGTTCAGCTGTTTGAACTGATTCAAATCCAGAAACAGCACCGCCCCATAGCTGTTCTGGCGCTTGCTGGCATGCAGCGCCTGCGCCAGCCGATCCAGCAGCAGGCGCCGGTTCGGCAGCTGGGTCAAGGCGTCATGAAAGGCCAGGTGGCGCAACTCCTCTTCCAGGCGCTTGCGCTCGGTCAAGTCCACAAACTGCACCAGCAGATGGTTCTGATCATTGAGCAGGGTCGGCAGAATGCGGCACTCCAGCCAGAGTTCCTTGCCACACGAAGTCACCCCGTGCACTTCGCGCTGCTGCGAGCGCTGTTGCGCCAGCGCCCGCAGGCAGTCAGCCAGCAGACCCGTTTCCTGCCAGACCCGGATCTGGTGAAAGTTCTGCGCCAGCAAGGTCTCACGGCTGGTGCCCACCAACTGGGCAAAAGCCTCATTGGCCTGCACGCACGGGCCGTTGGCGGCATACACCCCCATCGGCAGCGGCGAATTGAGCAACACCGCCTCGTTGAACGCCAGCGCTTCGGACAGGTGCCGGGTGCGCTGCGCCACGGTTTGCTCCAGCTGCAGGTTCACCTGCGCCAGCTGCTGGTGCGCGACCGACAGGCGGCTCTGCATTTTGCCCATCGCCCCGACCAGGCGGCCCAGTTCATCCTGATGCGGATAGTCCAGCGCGATCAATTCCTGGGATTCGGCGGCAAATTCCAGCCGCGAGACCACCTCGGTCATGCGCGTCAAGGGGCGCGACAGGGCACGGGTAATGACGAGGTAAAAAATCAGCCACAGGCCCAGCGTTTTGACCAGCGAGTTGATCAGGATCACCATGAAGCTGTAGCGCACCCGCTCCAGGGCAACGGAACGATCCGCGTAGATGGTCAGACGCCCCAGCTCGCGCAGCCCCTGGGGTGTTGGGAAGGTCAAGCGCTCGGTGTGGTACTGAAACGGCGCCAGCAGACTGCGGGCCTCTGGCGCCGCCCGGGCCGCAGCGTCGGGAATGACGCCGACCTCGGCCATGACCTCCCCGTTCTCGGAGGTGATTTGCACCCCGCTGACCATGGCGGACTGCGCCATGCCCTGGGCCATGGTTTTCAGCAAGGGGCGATCCAGCTCCCATTGAGCCCCGGCAATGCCACCGCTGAACGAGCGCCCCAGCGACACCAGATCGTTGCCGATCATGCGCTGGATCGAGGCATATTCCAGCACCAGCTGCACGCCCGTGACCAGCACCGCCAGCACGACGTAAGCACCGAACACCAATTTGAACAGCCGCCCTGCCAGCGATTGCCAGAGACTCATGCAAGCCCTTCCTTGTTGCCGATGACCGCCATCAGAAGTCCAGCATCTGGCGGGCTTCTTCGGCTGACACGTAGCGCAGATAAATCCGCGCCAGCGTGCCATCGCGGTGCAACTCCCCAAGCAGCGCCTGCCAGCGTGCAGCCTCGGCAGGGGAGAAGCGGCTCTTGGCCAGAATCAGGCTGCCAACCACGCCCTTGTCCTGCGGTGCCCAATCCTGCAGCACCACCTCGCCCGCCATCTGCAGGTCTTGCAGCAGCTTGCGGTACACGACGGGCTGGGCAAACAGGCCATCAATGCGCCCCAGCTTGAGCTTTTCGACCAGCAGATTGATGCTGGCACTCTCCTGCACCCGCTGCGCCTGCTGCAATGGCGCCAGCCACTGATCCAGCGCGTCACCATGCTTGAAACCGCGCACGACGCCAAACTGCAGCGCGCTTTGTGCCAGAAAATCGGCCCCACGCTGAACGGTGGCGGCGGTCGCCAGCCGCAGTACGGCGTAGTTCTTGGCGCGCTCGTAAGGGGCAAACCAGGCGAAACGGTCGCGCTCGGAGTTCTGGATACCGGCCACACTCATGTCGAGCTCGCCACTGGCCAGATCGGCCCAGACGCGCGCCCGGGGCTGCACCTGGGTGCTGAACTGGCAGCCGGTTCGCTTCGCCAGTTCATCGACCAGGTCTTTGTCGATGCCGTGTCCCTGCCCCGCTTTTTCGTAATACTGGTAGCCAAACTCGAAAAAGGCCAGCCGGATGGGCCGGTCGCCACAATCGACCGGGCCCGCTGCGGCCAGGGCACTGAGCAGGCTGACAAGCAGCCCCAGCAGCAGTCGCTGCACGGGATATTGGATTTTAAAAAACATGGCAGCCGCAGTAAAAAATTATCCCGCGTTGATGCTACACCGACTCGTGAATCAGCGTCCGTCTTCCGACAACTTGCCCTGCACCAGCCGCAGCTGCCGCCCGCAGCGCGCCGCCAGCGCTTCGTCGTGGGTGACGACGATGAAGGCGGTGCCCTGGGTGCGGGCCAGCTCCAGCATCAGCTCGAACACGCCGTTGGCGGTGCTGCGATCCAGGTTGCCGGTGGGCTCGTCGGCCAGCACGCAGGCCGGTTGCGTCACCAGCGCGCGCGCAATCGCCACACGCTGGCGCTCGCCACCCGAGAGTTCGGCCGGGCGGTGTTGCAGCCGGTTTTGCAAGCCGACACTTGCTAGCATTTTTGTAGCTGCCCGCGCACATTCCACGGGGGCCAGACGCCGAATCCATAGTGGCATAGCGACGTTGTCGAGCGCACTGAACTCGGGCAGCAGGTGGTGAAACTGGTAGACAAAACCGAGGTACTGGTTGCGCAGGCGGCCCTGCTCGGCCGCGCTCTGGCGGGCCAAGTCAAGCCCGTTGAGCTTGACGCTGCCGCTGCTGGGGGCATCGAGCCCGCCCAGCAGGTGCAGCAAGGTGCTTTTGCCGGAACCGGAGGCGCCGACGATGGCCAGCGTTTCGCCCCGGCGCACATCCAGGTTCACGCCTTGCAGCACGGTCACATCGAGGCGGCCTTCGGTAAAGCGTTTGGTCAGGCCGCGCGCGCTGAGCACGATGTCATTGGAAAAATCACTCATAACGCAGGGCCTCCGCCGGGTTGACGCGGCTGGCACGCCAGCTGGGGTACAGGGTGGCGACAAAGGCCAGCACCAGCGAAATAAGGGCAATCGGCACGATGTCGCCCTGCTGCGGGTCGCTCGGCATGCGGCTGATCAGGTAAATATCTTTGGGCAGAAAGCTGGCATGGAACAGCTGCTCCAGCGCGGGCACGATCACATCGACGTTGAACGCAATGCCCAGCCCCAGCAGCAGCCCGGCCAGCGTGCCGATCACGCCGACCATGGCGCCCTGCACCACAAAAATGCCCATGATGCTGTGCGGGCTGGCGCCCAGCGTGCGCAAAATGGCAATGTCGGCGCGCTTGTCGGTCACGGTCATGACCAGCGTGGACACCAGGTTGAAGGCGGCCACCGCCACGATCAGGGTCAGGATGATGAACATCATGCGTTTTTCCATCTGCACGGCGGCAAACCAGGTGCGGTTTTGCCGCGTCCAGTCGCGAATCAAGAGGTCGCCGCTCAGGGTTTTGGCCAGTTGCGCGCCCACCTCGCGTGCCTGGTGCAGGTCTTTGAGTTTGAGGCGCACGCCGGTCGGGCCTTCGAGCCGGAAGATGCGGGCGGCGTCGTCCATGTGCATCAGCACCAGCGCCGAGTCGTACTCGTAGTGGCCGGAGTCAAAGGTGCCGACCACGGTCATTTGCTTCAGGCGCGGCACCACGCCGGCGGGCGTCACCTGGCCGCTGGGCGCCACCAGCGTCACCTTGTCGCCCTGGCGCACGCCCAGGGAGCGCGCCAGTTCGCCGCCCAGCACGACGCCAAACTCACCGGGAATCAGGCGCAGCAAGGCGCTGTTTTTCAGCTCGACGGCGAGGTCGGTCACTTCGGGCTCGTGTACCGGGTCAATGCCGCGCACGACGGTGCCTTTCATGTCCTCACCCCGCGCCAGCAGGGCCTGGGTTGCTATAAAAGGTGCAGCACCAATGACCTGCGGGTTGGCGCGTACTTCAGCCAGCGTGCGCGCCACATCGGGCAAGGCGGCACCATTGGGCGCCAGAATTTCGATGTGCGACACCACGCCCAGCATGCGGTCGCGCACCTCTTTTTGAAAGCCGTTCATCACGCTCAAGACGATGATGAGCGCGGCCACACCCAGCGCAATGCCGAGCATGGAGACGCCCGAGATGAAGGAGATGAAGCCGTTGCGCCGGGTGGCACGACCGGCCCGCGTGTAGCGCCAGCCAAGAATGAGTTCGTAGGGGAGTTGCATCAGATTCAGTTCAAACCAGGTTGGGACGACGGATTGCCTGCATCGCGCAGCAGCAACGCCTGGCTGTATTGCAAAAATTCATCCAGATGTGTCTGGATGATGCTCACCGTGATGGGCAGTTGCAGCGCCTGGTAGTCATGCACCGCAATATTGCGAAAGCCGACCATGCGTTTGAGCTTATCGGCCAGCGCCAGCTCGATCCAGCCGCCCTGCGCCAGCAGTGCAAACACATCACGTGCACTTTGTGGCACCCCCAAGCGTTCACGCCGAATCAGGTGCTGCCCCATGTCCAGCGCCGCTTCGCAGGCCCGCTGAATATTGAAAATGGCGGCATCCTGCCGCGTGAAGTCGGTCGCAAAAGTGCTGGGGTCACGGACGTATTCCTCACGCGCACGGGCCACGCTGCGCTCAATCGTGGCGGCTTTATTGATCAACATGTCATTGCCTTCTATCGTTCCTTTTTTCTGAATATCGGCCAGCACACCGGCTCGGGCCGTGTCGAGCGCGGTCTTGTCGCTCAAAACAGCGGCTTCAAAAAGCGCCGCCTGCGCGTCCTTGGTCCACCAGCGCTGGCCGTTGAAGATAACTTGGTATTGCAGCACGGTGGAAGCGGCACGCAAGTCCAGCAAATCCACCGGGCAGCCAGCGGTATCCGCCAGATCGCCCGCCAGCGCCCATAAGGTCAGCGGTTCGGCGTAACCCGCCACCAGCACGGCCAGATCAAGGTCACTGTCAGGCCCCGCCGTGCCCTGCACCTGACTGCCAAAAGCGTAGATGGCCAGCAGATTTGGCACGCGGGCTTGCAGTGTCTGGATGAGGGGGGTGCGGTTCATGCGGAAGGTGGCGTGGCGTTGCTGCACATTGTCCCTCAGAGCGCTCACGCCACATGGCAACGCAACACCTGACACCAAGGCATCCCTCATAATCAGCGCCTGATTCAGACACAAGGACACTGCCATGGGACACGCCGCACACCCACCCGTTTTTAGCGCCGACGACTACCTGGCGTGGGAGCCCGCCCAGCTCGATCGCCATGAATACCTGGATGGCGAAGTGTTTGCCATGGCCGGGGCCGAAGACCGGCATGTGACGGTGTCCATGAACATCGCCTTTGCCCTGCGCCAGCACCTCAGCGGCAGCCCGTGCCGCACCTACATGAGCGACATGCGCCTGCACGTCGCCGCTGCCAACAGCTACTTTTACCCCGATGTGCTGGTCACCTGCAGTGCGCTCGACCAGGCCAGCCCCCGCGCCAAAACCGAACCCAAGCTGATCATCGAAGTGCTCTCGCCCAGCACCGCCGCCTACGACCGGGGCCTGAAGTTCAGCCACTACCGCAGCCTGCCCAGCCTGGAAGAGTTCGTGCTGATCGACCTCGACACCCGCAGCACCGACTGTTACCGCAAAGGGGCCGACGGCTTGTGGGTGCTGCACCCGTTTGCCCGCGGCGAATCAGTGTCGCTGGCCAGCGTAGCGCTGGTGCTGAGTGCGGCGCAGTTGTTTGCGGAGGTGCTGGAAGAGTCAGAGCCAACTACGGCGCATAGCGCTGAATCGGCAACCAGCGCTGGTACATCTCAAAATCACCGTCCAGACTAAAAATGGGCAGCTGCTCATGCAGGGCGGCGGCGCAAATCAAAAAGTCCGTATGGGAGCCCTGCACCCCGTTGGCGCGACAGGTATTGAAGGCCTGCGCGGCTGACGCATAGACCGAACTCGGCAGCGTCACATCCTCGAAAGCCATCAAGCTGTCGCGCAAGGCTTCAAACTGGCTCTGTGTTTTGATGCCGCAGAGCAATTCCTGCCGGATGGCCCCGATCAACACCGCCCGGCCATCGCGCACCAAGTCCGCCAGGGCATTGATCGTCGCTTGCTGTGCCGGGGCGATGGGGATGTTTTTGGGCCGTCGCAGTGCCAGTGACCAGACCGATGTATCAACCAGGACTTTCATCGTTCAATCACAGGCGCTCGCCCCACCGCCCGCTGCGCTTTGATATCCAGGTCGTCGTCAAAATCCACCGTGCCAAACAGGTCCAGCAGCTTGAGTTGCTTGCGCCGCTGGATGTACTCCAGCAGCGCCTGTGTTACCACGTCTTTTTTGGTGCGCTGCCCGCCGAGTTGGCGCGCCTCTTCAATCAAACCATTATCCAAAGCCAAATTGGTTGCCATGTGTGAACTCCTACACAGTTTATTGTGCAAGTATAGGACGCACCCTACCTTGTGCCGCTATTTCCCGGACAATCGCCCCATGCACCTTTTGATTCCGTTTGCCTTTGGCAGCTCCGACGGCTGCGCCGCCGCCCTGCCCGCCCTGAAACTGCCCCAGCTTGACAAACTGCTGGCGCGCCTGACGCCGCAGCCGCTGGATGCGGGTGACGAGTTCAGCCTGTCGCCCCCGCACGAGCGCGCTTTGGCCCGTGCCCTGGGCCTGCCCGTGGCGGACGGCCTGATCCCGTGGGCCGCGCAGCAAGCCCAAGCCACCGAAGGCGCCTGGGCTTTCATCACGCCGTGTCACTGGCAGGTAGGCACGAACCACATCGCCATGAGCGGGCAGGCGCTGCCGGACTTTCCGGCACAGGAGTCGCAAGCCCTGCTGGCCGCCATGCAGCCCTACTTTGAAGAAGACGGCATCAGCTTGCAGTACGAGCAGCCCACACGCTGGCTGGCGCGGGGCGATCTGTTTAACGGCCTCGCCACCGCCTCGCTCGATCGCGTGGTCGGGCGCAATGTGGAGAACTGGATTCCGCGCAGCGCCCCTGCCGCCAAGCTGCGCCGCCTGCAAAACGAAATGCAGATGCTGCTCTACACCCACCCGGTGAACGACGCCCGCAGCGCCCGTGGCGTGCTGCCGGTCAACTCGTTCTGGCTCAGCGGCACCGGCACACTGCCCGCGCCAGCCCCGGCCACCGCACCGCTCGTCATCAGCACCCTGCGCACCGCCGCCCTGAATGAAGACTGGGCCAGCTGGTCACAAGCCTGGGCCGCGCTGGACGCCACCGAAATCGCCGCCCTGCTGGCCGCGCTGGAACGGGGCGAGCCGCTGCAACTCACGCTATGCGGCGAACGCCACGCGCAGACCTTCCAGGCCCGCCCACAACCTTTTCTGAAGAAGCTTATGAACCTTTTTGGCACCCCGCCCTCGTACCACCTGCTTGGACAGCTATGAAAATAATAGCAAGAGACATTCCCCCCCGCGCCGCCTGGGCGCTGGAACAGGCCGGTGTGCACCCCCTGCTGGCCCAGCTCTATGCCGCACGCGGCGTGCAAAGCCCGCAAGAGCTCGACGACGGCCTGGCGCGCCTGATTCCGCCCGGCGAGATGCGCGGCACGGCTGAAGCGGCGGTGCTGCTGGCCGACGCCATTCACTCGAACAAAAAACTCTGCATCGTGGCCGACTACGACTGCGATGGCGCCACCGCCTGCGCTGTCGCCATTCGCGGCCTGCGCATGCTGGGTGCCCAACACGTGAACTACATCGTGCCGGATCGGGTGGTGGACGGCTACGGCCTCACCGCCCCGATCTCGCAGCGCGTCAAAGACAGCGGCGCCGACGTACTCATCACCGTGGACAACGGCATTGCCAGTCTGGAAGGTGTCGCTACCGCCCGCGCCCTGGGGCTGCAGGTGCTGGTGACGGACCACCATTTGCCCGCCTCGATCAACGGCCAGATCGTGCTGCCCGAGGCCGATGTCATCGTCAACCCGAACCAGCCCGGCTGCAACTTTGCCAGCAAGTCCATCGCTGGCGTGGGCGTGATGTTTTACGTGCTGCTGGCGCTGCGCGCCGAGTTGCGCCAGCGCGGCTACTTTGACACCACGACACAACCCAAGCTCGACGTGCTGCTGCCGCTGGTGGCGCTCGGCACGGTAGCCGATGTGGTCAAACTCGACGCCAACAACCGCCGCCTGGTGGCGCAAGGCTTGAAACGGATTCGGGCCAACGCCCTGCCCGCCGGACTGGCGGCACTGTTTGTCGCCGCCGGGCGCAGCGCGCCGGTCGCCACCACCTTTGATTTCGGCTTTGCGCTGGGCCCACGCATCAACGCCGCCGGGCGCCTGTCGGACATGACGCTGGGCATTGAATGCCTGCTGACCGACGACCCGGCGCGCGGGGACGAACTGGCCAAAACGCTGGACGGCATCAACCGCGAACGCCGCGAAATTGAGAGCGGCATGCGCGAGCAGGCCTTTGCCATTGCAGAGGATCTGTTTGATGCATCCGAAGAACCGCCACCTGCCATCTGCGTGTTCGACCCCGACTTTCACGAAGGCGTGGTCGGCATCGTGGCCTCGCGCCTCAAGGACAAGCTGCACCGCCCGACCTTTGTGTTTGCCGCCAGCGCCGCACCGGGCAAGGAGCACGAGCTCAAAGGCTCGGGCCGCTCGATCCCCGGTTTTCACCTGCGCGACGCGCTGGACTTGGTCGCCAAACGCTACCCCGGCGTGCTGCTGCGCTTTGGCGGCCACGCCATGGCGGCCGGTTGCACCCTTGCCGAGGAAAACTTTGACACCTTCGAGCACGGTTTGAACGAGGTCGCACAAGAATGGCTGGACGCCGCCACGCTGACGCGCCGCCTCGACACCGACGGCCCGCTCAAACCCGAGTACCGCCGGGTGGAACTGGTCGATGTGCTGCACAAAGAGGTCTGGGGCCAGGGCTTTGCCGCGCCCACGTTCAGCGAAGAGCTGGAGGTGGTGTCACAGCGGCTGGTGGGCGAGAAGCACCTGGCGCTCAAGCTCAAACACCAGGGTCAGCCGGTGGACGGCATCTGGTTTGGCCATACCGAGCCGCTGCCCGCGCGCGTCAAACTCGCCTTCCGGCTCGATGCCGACGCCTGGAACGGCATGCGGCGCGTGCGATTTTTGGTGGAAGCGGCCGAAAGCTGAGCGTTTGCTGCACAATCCGGCCCATCTTCCACCGGTTCCGGAGCGTCCCTATGCAGCGTCAGCGTCCCTTACTTGCGTTCACCCAACACTGGGGGGCACTGGTCGTACTCAGCAGCGCCTTGTGCTCATCTGCCGCGCTGGCCGAAACGGGAGTCTCCGCTGACAGCATCACCCTGGGGCAAAGCACCTCGCTGACCGGGCCGCTGGGGGACTTGGGGCAAGAGGTGCTCAAAGGCGCCAGAGTCTATTTTGACGCGCTCAATGCCCATGGCGGCGTGAATGGCCGCAGCATCAAACTGGTCAGCAAGGACGATGCCTACGACAGCCAGAAAACGCTGGACAACGTCAACGCCCTGATTGCCGAAGACGCCACTTTCGCCCTGTTCGGCACCTTTGGCACCCCCAACAACGAAGCCCTGATTCCGGTGGCGCAAAAAGCCGGACTGCCGGTGCTGATGCCCTACAGCGGCGCGCCCTCGATCCGCAGCAAGACCTCCGCTGGCGTGTTCAACCTGCGTGCCAGCTACGCCGACGAAGTGAACCGGCTGGTGGAGCACCTCTCGACCCTGGGCATCCAGAAAATTGCCATTGCCTACCAGAACAACGCCTTTGGCAAGGAAGTGCTGGCCGCCGCCAACGACGCCATGGCGCGACGCAAGATCAAGCCGCTGCTGGCGGTCTCGGTCGAAAACACCGGCAGCGACGCCCCGGAGGTGGCAGAAAAGCTGGTCGCCAGCACCCCCGAAGCGGTGCTGCTGGCACTGGCAGGCAAGCCGACGATTGATGTCATCAAGAACGTCACCCAGCGCCGCCGTGGCATGCAGATGTATGCGCTGTCGGTGCTGGCGACCCCGGCCAACCTGCGGGCGCTGAGCCCGGACGGCACTGGCGTGGCCATCACCCAGGTCGTGCCCTACCCGGTCAACGCCACCCTGCCGCTGGTGCGCGAGTACCAGCAAGCCATGACGGCGGCTGGTTTCACCGAGTTTTCTCACCTGAGCCTGGAGGGCTACCTCAACGCCAAGGTGGTGACCGAAGGCTTGCGCCGGGCCGGTCGCAGCCCGACCCGCGCCAGCCTGGTGGCGGCGCTGGACGCCATGCGCGGCTACAACCTGGGCGGGATGGAAGTGTCCTTCGGCCAGGGTGCGGCCAGTGGCTCCCGCTTTGTCGAGCTGACCATGGTCAACGCGCAGGGCAAGCTGATCAAGTAATTGCCGGGCATCAGAAGCTCTCCCAATCCCCCTCGCCGCCTTTGGCCGCCGTCGGCACGGGCGCCGGGGCACGTGCAGGCGGCGCAATCGTTTTGGGAGCGGCGCCCGCCAGTCTGGGCTTGACCGCAGGCTTGGCGGCCAACTTCGGCGCAGGCCGTGGCGCCGGGCGGGGCGCTGATTGCCGAACCGGCGCTGCGCGCAAGGTCACGACAGAAGTCCCCACATTGAACACCGACACTACTTCGGCCAGACGCTGCGCCTGGTCATGCAGGGCGGTGGCGGCCGCCGCAGACTCTTCCACCAGCGCCGCATTTTGCTGCGTCATCTGATCCAGATTACTCACCGCCTGGTTCACGTGGCCAATACCCTCGCGTTGCTCGGTCGACGAGGCGGTGATCTCCCCGATCAGGTCGGTCACGCGCTGCACACTGCTGACAATCTCGCCCATGGTCTGCCCGGCCTGCTCGACCTGGCGGGAGCCGGACTCCACGGTCTCCACCGATACGTTAATGAGTGTCTTGATCTCCTTGGCGGCCTCGGCCGAGCGCTGTGCCAGGCTGCGCACTTCTGACGCCACCACGGCAAAACCACGGCCCTGCTCACCCGCGCGCGCGGCTTCCACGGCGGCATTGAGCGCCAGAATATTGGTCTGGAAGGCAATCCCGTCAATGGTGCCGATGATGTCGGAAATCTTGCGCGACGACTCGGTGATGTGGCGCATGCTGTCCACCACCTGACCCACCACTTCACCCCCGCGCGTAGCGACCTGCGCGGCCGTCGCCGCCAACTGGTTGGCCTGACGCGCCGTATCGGCCGACTGGTTCACGGTATGGGTCAGCTCCACCATGCTGGCCGCTGTTTGCTGCAGGTTGGAGGCAGTTTGTTCAGTCCGGCTGGAGAGGTCGTGGTTGCCATTGGCAATTTCGCTGGAGGCCGTGGACACGGATTCAACCCCGGTACGCACCTCGGACACCAGACCACGCAGCTTGAGCACCATCTGTGACAGCGCACCCAGCAACACGCCAAATTCGTCCTTGCGGGTGTCGTGAATGTCTTGCGTCAGGTCACCCGCTGCAATGGCTTCCGTCAACTTGACAGCCCGTTCCAGCGGCCCGGTGATGGAGCGCACCAGCATCGCCGTCAGCACCACGCCGACGGCAAACACCAAAGCCACCAGGGCAAAACCGATCAGGGCCGACTGCTGGCGCGCCGCCTGCATTTGCAACAGGGCGGCGTCACGCTGGGTCTCCTGCAACTTGACCATCTTGTCGAGTACCTCAAGGTAGCGCACGACCGTCGGCGTCAACTCCTTGTCCACCACAGCCTGTGTGGCGGCCGCATCCCCGGCCTGCTTGACTTCCTTGATCTTGCCAATCAACCCGCGTGCCACCGTGCGGACGGCCGCAATCTCTTCGAGCATTTTTTTGTCTTCCTCGGTGGAGGCGCTCTTGATGACCTTGGCCTGGATCTCGCTGATCCGGGCCACCATGGTTTGAATCTTCGCGTCGTAAAGGGTGGCCAAGGCCTGATCGGTGGTCACGGCACTGCCCACAATCATGTTCGTAGTGCTTTCAATGGCCCCGCGCCAACGCACCGTGGTGGTGATCTTTTCTTCATAGGCGGAGATGGAGCTCATCGCCTCTTCGGTGATGCGGTTGGTCTGGTTTTGCGTCCAGATCGCAACCACCAGCATGGCCAGCAGGCCGCCCAAAAGGGATGCCCACAGCCGATGCGAAACGCTCAAGTCATTAATTTTCATTGTTTATTTCCTGCCATAACGCGACGTTAACCCTGACTGGGTACAAGTAGGCCCCCCTGCTCGCGAGCCACTGCCACCAACATCTTACGTTCTGCGCTTACGATTTAATGACGTTGCGACCCGGGGCGCTGATCAAGGTCAAGCATCCGCGCCTAAAATGATTCGGTGACTTCCATCCTTAATGCCGACCTCCACTGCCATTCCGTCGTTTCCGACGGCACCCTGACCACCGAAGCGCTGGCCGCCCGCGCCAAAGCCCACGGTGTCGAGCTGTGGGCGCTCACCGACCATGACGAAATTGGCGGCCAGCAGCGCGCCGCTGCCGCCGCCAAAGCCGAGGGCCTGCATTACCTGACCGGGGTCGAAATCTCGGTCACCTTCATTGGCAAAACAGTTCATATCGTGGGCCTGGGCTTTGACCCTGATAACGTAGCGCTCCAAAACGGGCTGATTCAAACCCGGGGCGGACGGGGTCAACGCGCCATGGAAATGGCCGCCGGACTGGCCAAAGTCGGCATTCTGGGCGCTTATGAGGGCGCCCTCCAATTTGCCGGCAACCACGAGCTGATCTCGCGCACCCACTTTGCCCGTTTCCTGATCGAAAGCGGCGTCTGCCGCGACACGCAGGAGGTGTTCCGCAAATACCTGATCGAGGGCAAGCCCGGCTATGTCGAGCACCGCTGGGCCAGCCTGAAAGACGCCGTCACCTGGATCCGCGAGGCGGGCGGCATGGCGGTGATTGCGCACCCGGCGCGCTACAAATTCAAGATCAACGAAGAATTCGCGCTGTTCAGCGAATTCAAGGGGCATGGCGGACAAGGCACCGAAGTGGTCACCGGCAGCCACACCCCGGCCGAATACCTGACTTACGCCGACACCGCCCGTGAATTTGGCTTGTTCGCCTCGCGCGGCAGCGACTTTCACAGCCCCGACGAGTCGCACACCGAACTCGGCACACTGCCCTTTCTGCCCGGCCAGCTCACCCCCGTCTGGGAACCGCTGGCGCATCGCATCCAGTACGCCTGACCCGCCACCTGGCGGCCCTTCTCTTCACTACAAAACGTCATGGCCCAGCTCTTTGAACTTCACCCCGACAACCCGCAGATCCGCCTGCTGAAGCAGGCCGTTGCGCTGCTGGAAAAAGGCGAGATCCTGGCGGTGCCCACCGACTCCAGCTACGCCCTGGTCTGCCATCTCGACGACAAAGCGGCGGCCGACAAGCTGCGCCGCATCCGGGGCGTGGACGACAAGCACCACCTCACCCTGCTGTGCCGCGACCTGTCGGAACTGTCCAACTATGCCAAGGTGGACAACCAGCAGTTTCGGCTCGTCAAATCCGCCACGCCCGGCCCCTACACCTTCATTCTGGAAGCCAGCAAGGAAGTGCCGCGCCGCCTGAGCCACCCGGCGCGCAAGACCATTGGCCTGCGCGTGCCCGAACACAAAGTGCTGCAGGCGCTGCTGGAGCTGGCGTAGCAGCCTTGGCAAAGATGTCTGAGGTAGCAGGCGCTGAACTGCCAGAGACTGACTTGAAGCCCTTGACCTCGTTGCTGGCACCGTACTTTGGATCGTCTTTGATTGACAGCTTGATGCTGATCTGGCCGCCAATCAGGTTGTCGGTATCAACAACCTTGGCCAGGCCAATGGCTCGCATGATGTCGCCCAATTGCTGGCGGCCGATCTCCTCAGCCTTG
>OFRD01000109.1_pt1 | contig 28850 bp, 22 predicted proteins | sample 1543041 | NCBI WGS metagenome assembly OFRD01 (sample SAMN07774234, study PRJEB24372) | wastewater metagenome | isolation source: Exp Tend CN 100WW | collected 2016-02
ATGTCTGCCGTGAGCTCGCCGCCCGCCATCACCAGCTGCACATCTTTGGATAGGCTGCGTGCGATGCCGTGCAGCATGCGCGGAAGACGGCTGAAAATGCTTGAGAGCGGCAGCATGCCCAATGCGTGGATGTGTACCGTCAGATCGCGCACCAGCACGCTGAGCTGCGCATTATTGTTATAGGTGCTGCCGCGCAGCTGGCCCAGCGTGGTGCCCAGCTGCTCAAGATTCTGCACCTGCTGCTTTTTCAGATTATCGGATTGGGCCACAGCATCCCTTGTGCCGCGCATCGATTCTTCCCAGAAGCCCACCAGCTGCTCCACCTGTTTGAGCAGCATGCTCACCTGTGCATGCAGCGCGGCTACTTTGCCGGCGCCCGGCCGCAGCGCGTCTACTTGCGCGGCAGCCATACTGGCGGCAGTTGTGCCGGTCACCGCCCCAACTGCAATGTTGGTGGAATGTTTGTGCACGGCAGGTGTGGCATCCAGAGCAGACTGCGCTGGCTCGTTCACGATGATGCCGCCGTGCCGCAGCAAAACCGAAATGTTTAGGATGCAGAGCTCATGATCATCAAATGCGGCCGTGCCGCTGATGAAGCTGCTGCCAGAACTTTGCGTGACTGGCGCCGGGTGGCAGTGCTGCGGGTCAATGTAGAGCACTGCAATTACTGCATCTACCAGCAGCCCAGCCGTGAACTCCGGCAGCGCTACCACCACCACGCTGCCACTGTGCCCGCCATCTTGTGTAGCAGCCGGCAGGCGCAGCGCATGGCGGATATCCACCACCGTCAAGATCTCGCCGCGCAGATTCATGTTGCCCACAATGTGCGCTGGGCAACAAGGCACCGTGGCCACACTGCCCAATTCGCAAAACTCGCGCACCAGATCCAGCTCTAGTCCGTAATACTCGTGGTTGATTGTGACTACTGCCAGGCCCAGCGGCTTGGCGGTGGCAGCAGCTGCAGCTTGCGGCCGCAGCGCGGCGGCGCGCTGCCGAAAAACTGCCAGTGCATCCAGCCCGCCGGCTGGTGCAAAACGCAGCGCACCCGTGTCCGCTGGCTGCTGCTGCGCTGCCAGCAAGGGCCACAGTTCGCCGTACCGCAGCAGCCAGCCAATTTGTGCGCCCAGCCTGGCCATGCGCGTAGCCAACCGCAGCGCAACCGATTCGTCAAAGTCCGGCACGGGCACGAGGTCTGCAGTAGAGATCAATTTCATGTCCAGCACTTCATTTGCCAGAATACCCAGCGGACCGCGGCTGCCATTTAACAGCAGCACGCGGTCCGCCAACTGCACGCTGCCATCCGGGCGCCCCAGCTGTTCGCTGAGGTTTATCACCGGCACCGTGACGCCGCGCAGATTGAAAACGCCGGACACGCACGCCGCCTGCTCCGGCACCACTGTTAGCTCGGGCACCGGCAGCACCGAGTGCATTTCCGCAGCAGCCACAACAAACAGCGTGTTTTGAAACCGGAATGAAATGTGCGGTTCTTGTTCCATTAATTTATGAGCGCACAGGTGCGCCCGGTCACTCGCCCGGTACCTGCAATACCAATGGAAGGAAGTTATCGGCAAATCAGGCTTTTTCTGCAAATGGTTGCAGCATTTAAGCGCTTTACCGCGCCCAAAAAATAGCGGGGATTGACGGCGCTTTACTTTTCTGGGGTCTCGGAGCGGGCGTAAATGTGCAGAAATCACGCTGTAATTTGCAAATACTGGAAAGTGCCTGAATTAAAGCGTAAATTTATTAGCCGCGGGCAGCCGGGCGAATGGCGCCGCCTTGAAGCAGCTACCTCCTTCATATCAATTGGCGCACTCAAAACGAGCGACGCGCCACCTGTCAGCTTTGCCGTTGTGGGTTTGCGCTGGCAGTGCCATCGACGCGGTGGGGACAGCGCCCGGCGTGCCGGCGGCATTCTTGCCCGCAAGCGGGGCAGCCGCTGTAATGAGCGGCTGTGGTTACTTGCTGCGCGGCACCAGCACCAGCACTGCGCCCTGCACCTGCGCCCGGCCAAATGTCATGGGCAGGTACTCCACCGCCTGATGGCGCGAAATCAAATCTGCGTAGTGCGCACTGAGCACATTGCCGGACTGGCCGGTGGTGTTGATGAAACGATCCGCATTGGGGTCCGCCATATCAATCAGCTGGCGATAGCTGGCCAGATGATTTTGCAAGAACGGGCTGGAGAACGAATAGCCGGCCTCGTTGACGGTATAGCTGTCGCCGCCATTGGCAATCTGGCGATGGAACAATGGCTTGAGCACCGCCACCTCGCTGAATGGCTTGTGCGGGAATTGCGTCTTGTGCAGCTGTCCCCACTGCCAGTTGTTCATGTTGGAGCCGGCCAGCTTTTCCAGCTGGTCCAGTGCGCGCTCCAGCGCTGTGTGCGCTGCAGCCGCGCAGTCCTCGCGCGGCACGCTGAGCACATCGTCACACCAGTTGCTGCGTGCGTCGCCCAGCACTGCGGCCAGATAAACGGGATGCTTGCGCTTCGCAAATTGTTCGTACAAGTCGCCGCGCAGCTCGTCTTCAAACAATACGCGCCCGATCTGGTAAAACCACGCCTCATAAATTGTGGCGGGCACACTGTCCTGCGCCAGCGTGCCATCCCAGGCTTTGAGCTGCGCCAGCGCCTGCTCTTCTCGCGGCTCTTCCGGCTGCACCGCCTGCAGAAACGGCAGCAGCTCGCGCGCCTGCGCACTGCGCTGATCGCCCTGGATGCGCGCCATGTCGGCCAAAGTCAGCTTGTCGCTGTCGCCTGCCAGCTGCAGCAGCAGCTCGGTGATGCGCTGGGCGCGATATGGCGGCGCCCAGTCATTTGTGATGAAGTACGGATAGTCATCGCCCACCACGCGGTTGTTGGCGGTGACGATGTAACCGGCCGCAGGGTTGAAGGCCTGCGGCAGCTTGTCGAATGGAATGTAGCCGGTCCACTCATACTGGCTGTCCCAGCCGGGCACCGGCACGCTGCCATCGCCTTGCGCACGAATGGGGATGCGCCCCGGCCCGATGTAGCCGATGTTGCCGAGGTTGTCTGCGAAGACCATGTTTTGGCTGGGAGCCACAAAGTCTTTCAGCGCTGTGCGAAACTGATCCCAGTTGCCGGCGTAAGCTGCGCCGATAAATGCGTTCAGCGTTGTGTCTCCGGCATCCAGGGCGGTCCAACGCAGCGCCAATGGCTGGCCGGCGCTGCCCACCACGTCGCTGATCAGCGGCCCATGGCGCGTACTGCGAGCCGCATATTGGAGCGGCTCCTCCACATCCTTCACGCGGATGATCTCTTCCACAATCGTCAGATCCACAAACTTTCCATCAACCTCGTACTGGTTGGGGTTGTCCGGATTTAAGCGCTCGATGTACAGGTCTTGCACATCCGGCCCGAGGTTGGTGAGGCCCCACGCAATGTCATTGTTGTGGCCAATGATGACGCCGGGTATGCCGGGCAGTGAGGCGCCGGTTACATGCAGCTTGTCGCCCTGCAGCTCCACCAGATACCAGATGGCCGGGATTTGGCTGCCCAGATGCGGATCATTGGCCAGCATGGGCTTGCCGCTGGCAGTGCGGCTGCCGGCCACCACCCAGCTGTTGCTGCCGGCGTTGATGCCGCCCAAGTGCAGCATGGATTGCAGGCTGTCGTCCAGGCGCAGCAGTGCGCTGGCTGCGCTGTCATCCAAGCCCGCCAAAATAGCGGGCGCGTTTTGCGGATAGCCCGGCAGCAGGGCAGCCGCACGCTTGGCGCCCACAGCCGGCAAGAGGCGCGCGCGCAGCAGTTCGGAGTCCCAGTTGCCGCCCAGGTCCCACATCATCATCTTGGACCACACCAAAGAGTCGTACACCGTCCACGGCTCGGGCTGCACGCCAAGGATCACAAACTCCAGCGGCAGCATTTGGTTCTCGCCCAGCCAGGCGTTGATGCCGGCGGTGTACGCCTCCAGTACGGCCTTGGATTGCGGATTGAGCGCGTCAAAGGCGCTGCGCGCAGCGCGGTAAAAACCAACCGTGCGCAAAAACTTGTCCGTGTCGAGCGTGGCCTTGCCAAGCATTTCGCTCAGGCGGCCGGCGCCGGTGCGGCGCTGAAACTCCATTTGAAACATGCGGTCCTGCGCGTGCACATAGCCCTGCGCAAAAAATGCGTCATGGTCGGTGGAGGCAAAGATGTGCGGGATGCCAGCGGCATCGCGCACCACTTCCACCTGGCCATCAAGGCCGGCAATGGTGGTGGTGCCGCGGGTTTTGGGCAGGCTGAGGCTGAGCACCAGCCAGGCGGAGAGCAGCAGCGCTACAAACACGCCAACAACAATCAGGGCAATCCGGAGTTTGCGCATGCGGGTTCTTAATCGGCGCGAATATGTTTTGCGCAGCGCTTGCGCTGCCCATCTCGGCTGCGAATTTTACAACACGAGCTTTAGGGCCGTTGCTGCACAGTGCCGGCCAGCACCTCCCAGACCTGGGCGTGCGCACGGAACGGCGCGTCAAAGAGATTCGCGTCGGCAGTTGTCAGCAGCAGCTGCTCGGCGCCGGTGACGTGGCGCAGCAGCTGGGAGCGGCGCTGCTGGTCCAGCTCGGCCAGCACTTCATCCAGCAGCAGAATGGGCCACTCGCCGGTGCGCGTGTGCATCCATGCCATCTGCGCCAGCTTGAGTGCCAGAACGGCCGTGCGCCCCTGCCCGCGTGAGCCGTACAGCCCAAGGTCCACACCATCCTCCATAAAGCGCAGCTCATCCCGATGCGGCCCGATGAGGGTGGTGCCGCGCGCGGTTTCCGCGGCGCGCAGTGCACGCAAGCGCACCAGCATGCCGGCAGCAATTTCTTCGACGCCTGGCTGCGCTGGTGCAGCTTCAGCAAACATGCCCGGCTGCAGTGGCACGGCGGCGTAAGAAGGGCGGTAGTCAAGCCGCAGCTGTGCGCTGCCGCCCGCCAATTCGCGATGCAGTGGTGCAGCGTGTGTTTGAATTTCTGCGATGGCAAGCACGCGGCGTGCCAGCAGCTGCGCGCCGTGCAGGCACAGCTGCCCGTCCCAAAACTCCAGCTGCGCAGCGCCGTTGGAACGCCGGTCATGCAGCGCTTTTAGCAGTGCATTGCGCTGCGCCAGCACGCGCGTGTACGCGGCCAGCGCTGCCGCATAAGCGGCATCCACCTGGCACAGCGTTGCATCCAAATAATTGCGCCGCCCGCCCGGCCCGCCCTCAATCAGCGCCATGTCCTGCGGCAAAAACAGCACCGCGTTCACCACGCCGGCCATGTCGCTCACGCGCTTTTTGGCGCCGTTGAGCAGCACCGTTTTGCGCAGGCGCGGCTCGCCGGCCGCGCCGGATGGCTGGCCCAGTTCCAGCCGCACCTCCAGCTTGCGCACACCGCCGGCGGCAGCCACCTCGGCTGCAATTTTCAAGTATGGGTTGCTGTCGTTGCGCGCTGCGTCCCAGTGCAGCAGCTGCCGGTCCGTGGCAGCCTGCGGCGAGTGCGCTGCCGTCAGGTAATGTACGGCCTCCAGCAGGCTGGTTTTGCCCTGCCCGTTGCGGCCGCACAAAATTATTGCGCCCGGCGGGAACGCAGCTTCAAAGTGCCGGTAATTGCGGAAGTTGGTGAGCGCGAGATGTTGAAGGTGCATTGGGCGGCGCGCCGTGCAAGCTGCGGCTAGCGGGCCGGTGCCGCATGCGCGGCAGGGTTGCAGCAGGCGTTAGGGCAGCTGGCTCACAACGCAGCGGAAGCCGATGTTGTGGGTGCCAACCTGGTTGTCAACTGCAAAGCCGTGGTACGCGGCGCGCTGCTTGGAGGCGCCGTCTGTCCAGCTGCCATTGCGCAGGCCATACACGCCGCCGCGAAAACTTTCTTCCGGCGGGGGCGTGGCCGTAAGCACCTGATCCAGCTTGAACCAATGGCTGCGGTAAAAACTGGACACGCGCTCCGCAACATTGCCGGACATATCAAGCGCACCATACGGGCTGGCGCCCAGCGGATACGTGCCAACTGCTGTGGTGTCGCGGCTTTGCGAGGCAAAGTTTGCGCGTGTGGAATCCGGCCGGGCAACGCCCCAGGGGTATTTGTTGCCATCCGGCCCGCGCGCTGCTTTCTCCCACTCCATGTCCGTTGGCAGGCGCCGGCCCGCCCACTCACAATAATTTGCGGACTGTGCCCAATTGAGCCACAGCACCGGATAGGTGGCGTACTTGTCATCGTCATAGTAGTTCGCGCGGGTGCCGGAGCTGAGCTTGGCCGGCAGGCTGCAGGCGTTTGCAGCCACGCACTGCTTGTACTGGCCCACGGTGACTTCGGTGCGGTCAACCCAAAACTCGGGCAGGTTGACGTTGTTCAGCGGCTGCTCATCCAACTGCGATGTGCGATCGCCAAAGTCTGAGCCCATGATGAAGTTGCCGGCTGGCACAAACATCAGTGTGGCGCCATCGCTGGCGGCGATGGCACTAGTGCCTATGGTGGGCGGCAGCGTGGGCGTGACGGTGGGTGTGATTGTGGGGGTGGGTGGCAGCGCGGTGGCGGTGGGCAGCGCAGTTGCCGTTTGCGTGGCGGTTGCGGTTGCGGTGGCAGCAACCACTGCCACGGCTGCAGCCGGCGTGGCCGTCTGCGCCACAACCACCACCACCTGGGTGGACGCGGCCGGCACAAAACTCAGGCTGCCATTTATCTGCTGAAACACAAGCATCGCCACTAGCAATACGCCCAGCACGCCGCCAATCACAATCAGTTCGCGCATCAGTGGTTTTACAAAACGCTGCAGCGCGTGCAGCAGTCCGGGCGGCTTCGGTTCCGCCACTTTAGGGGTCTCGTCCGGCATAGCGGGCATGTCCGGCCTTTCGACGGGCGGCACATCATGTGGCACAACCTTGCCCAGTGCTTTGCGCATTTCACGCACGCTTTCATAGCGGTCTTCCACGCGGAAGGCCATGGCCTTCTCCACGATGCGCACCAACTCCTTGCCCGGCGGCTGTTCAAAGGTGCGCAGCGCGCGGATGGCAAACCGGTCCGGTATGCCATTCTGGCTATCGCCTGGAATGGTGCCGGTGAGCATGAAGTACAGCACACTGCCCAGCGCGTACACCTCGCTTGCGGCCGTTACCTGGCCGGTCAGCTGCTCGGGGGCCACCAGTGTGGCGGGCGTGCCGGGCCGGTGCGTCTTGCCGATGCTGTAATCCACCAGTACCGCCTGGTCATCACTGGTCAGCAGAATGTTGGCTGCCTTGATGTCGCGATGGAAGAGCGCCATCGGCCGTTCGTGCAGATGATGAACCGCCACCAATATCTGCATAATCCATTCCACGGCGGCGGATTCAGCCAGTGGGCCCTCGTCTGCCACGCGGTCCGCCACGCTCACCCCGCTCACATACTCCGTGACCAGGTAGCGCACGTCGCCCAAGGCAAAATGGTCGAGCACACCGGCCAGATTGGGGTGCACCACCTGGCGCAGCGCTGCGGCAATCGTGTCAAATTCCGCGCCATCCACCGCATCGAATTCCTTCACCACGCACACCTGATTGTTGATGGTGTCGTACGCAGCGTAGACCGTGCCGGCCGGATGCGGCGACAGCAGCGCGTCTATGCGGTAGCGATGATGAACGTGGAGGCCGGGCTGCAGGGGCATGCCGAAATTTTGCGGTGAAAGCCTGAATGGAAACCAGCGTCAATTATAGCTTTGTTGGTGCGGGCAGGCGCTTGACGCCCGTTACCGCCGCCCTATACTTTTGCCGTGCCCACGCCGTTTTATCACTTGCAGGTGGCCGCTGCGCTGCCTGCTGCACTGCATGCGCCGGGTGCACACGGCGCATTCCTCTTTGGCAACACCGCCCCGGATGTGCAAACGCTCTCCGGAGCTGCGCGCAGCGCCACGCACTTCTTTGACATGCCGGTGGCCAGCACGCCGCGCGCTGTGCGCAGCCTGCTGCACGCGCACCCGCAGCTCGCTGCACCCGGTCTCGCGCCCGCGCAGCGCGCATTCATTGCCGGCTATTTGGCGCACCTGACCCTGGACGAGCTGTGGCTGCAGGAAATTTTTCAGCCGGTGTTTGGGCCGCAGGCAGACTGGGAGAATTTTAGCGAGCGCCTGTTTTTGCACAACGTGCTGCGCACCTATCTGGACCAGCGCGACCGGCCGCTGCTGCCCGCCGGCATTGCTGCACTGCTAGCCGCTGCCGAGCCCGCCGGCTGGCTGCCGTTTGCAAGCGACGCACACTTGTGCAGCTGGCGCAATTTTTTGGTGCAGCAGCTGCAGCCGGGCGCTGCCGCCCAAACCGTCGCGGTTTTTGCAGAGCGCATGGGCCGTACCCCGCAGGAGTTCGAGGCGCTGCTGCAATCGCCTGCAGCCCTGCACGCGCGCATTTTCAGCCGCATCAGCGTGGCGCAACTGGCTGACTTTCAGCTACGAGGCGCCGCTTTGTGTGAAAAAGTGGTGCATGGCTTCCTGCAGCCGCCCGCAGCGGAAATGCAGTAGCCGAACCCGCGTTATAAATCCGTAAAAGTCTTACAAATCGGCTGGTCTTAACAGGCCGGACGGTTAGACTGAGCGTGCATGCGCTCAGAAATCCGACTGGCCCCGTCTACTAAACAATGGTTGGCAGCTGCACTGCTGTGTGCGCTGTTGTCCGGCTGCGATTCGCTGGCAGCCAATTTTGCGCCTTCCCCGGTGCCGGTGATCACGGCCACGCGCAAGCCCACGCGCACGCCAACCGCCACCATCACCAACACGCCCACAATCACGGTCACACCCAATGGCACTGCTTCCGCAACGCCGGAACCAAACGCCAGCGCAGCACCCGGCCAGCCACAAACCGGCACCGCTGCTGCAACCGAAACACCCACACCCGGCGTCACGGTCTCGGCTGTGCCCACCGTCATCGGTGGCGGTGGCCGCATTGTGTTTGTGTCCAACCGCGACAACCCGGACGCCGAAGACATCTACATCATGGAAGCCGGCAGCGGCGCAGCCGGCCGATTGACGGACAACCCGGCGCGCGACATTTATCCCAAGTGGGCAGATGGCGGCCGCAAGCTCCTGTTTGCATCCAATCGCGATGTGAACTTTGAAATCTACAGCATGCAGAACAACGGGCTGGACCAGATCCGCCTGACCAACAACCCGGCGCATGACACCTACCCGGCCTGGTCGGATGCGCTGCAGCTGATTGTGTTTGCCTCAGACCGTGACGGCAACTTTGAGATTTACAGCATGAAGCTGGATGGCAGCGACCAGCGCCGCCTCACCAACAGCAGCGCCAGCGACAGTTGGCCGGTGTGGTCGCCCGACGGGCGCACAATTATTTTTCAGTCATTGCGGGACGGCAACTGGGAGCTCTACAGCATGGCGATGGATGGCAGCAGCCAGATGCGCCTCACCGTCAACGAGCCGGACGATGCCTTTCCGGCATGGTCCGCTGACGGCAGCAAGGTGGCCTTCGTTTCGTATCGTGATGGCAGCGCCGAGATCTACCAGATGAGCGCCGCCGGCACAGAGCAGACGCGCATCACCAACAGCTCGGCAGACGACAGTTACCCGGCCTGGTCGCCAGATGGTGCCCTGCTGCTGTTTGTTTCAGACCGCGATGGAAACTTTGAGATTTATACTACGCGCCCGGATGGCAGCGCACAAACGCGCTTAACCAACAGCCCGGGCTTCGACTCTTACCCGGCGTGGGAGCCGCAGAAATCAGCTGCCAGCGCGCCAGCGGCCGGGTTGCCAACCGCAGCGGTGGCCGCAGCCACTGCAACAACGGCAGCCCCCACCGCACTGCCGGCATCTGTCACACCGACGCTCACTTCTACGCCAGCTTCCCCTACAGCTGTGTCCGCTGCCACCAGCACATCGCCCGCACCCGCGCCGGCTGCTGCCACGCTCGCACGCACTTCTACGCCCGCTTCCATCACAGCCGTGCCGTCCGCCACAAAAACTGCGCTGCCGGCTCCCATTTCCAGCCCCACGCCAACGCCCAAAGGCTAAGCCGGGTCCGCGCGTGCCAGTGCGGCCAGCGCTGCAAACTCTGCAGCCAGCGCGGGGTACAGCGCCTGATAGCGCGGGTAGTAGCGTGCGTATGCTGCAGCACCAGCACCCGGTGTCACCTGTTCCGTAACCTTTATGGTGGCTTGCGCCGCCTGCGCCACATCCGCAAATATTCCGGCGCCCACGCCGGCGAGCAGCGCCGCGCCAAAAGCCGCGCCCTCGGCCACATTTATTGTCGCAATCTCAGTGCCAAAAATGTCCGCCAGCATCTGGCGCCAGAGCGCACTGCGCGCACCGCCGCCGGAAGCACGCACCTGCGCCGGCTCAATCTGCAGTGCGCGCAGCAGCTGCAGGGAATCGCACAGGCCGTAGCTCACGCCCTCCAGCACAGCGCGCGTCAGGTGCGCCTTGCCGTGGCGCACGGTGATGCCCACAAATGCACCGCGTGCATCGGGGTCGGGATGCGGCGTGCGTTCGCCCGTGAGGTATGGCAAAAACAGCAGCCCCTCGCAGCCTGGCGCCACGCCCGCTGCACTTTCGGTGAGCAGCTCGTACACGTCCCGCCCGGCAGCCGCAGCCGCTTGCTGCTCGGGCTGCCCCAGCGTGTCCCGGTACCAGCGCAGGCTGCCCGCAGCAGACAGCATCACGCCCATCAAATGCCACATGCCGGGCACCGCATGACAGAACGCATGCAGCCGGCCCTGCGGCTCCACGCGGTATGTGCTGCTCGCAGCAAACACCACACCCGATGTCCCCAATGTGGCAGACACCAGCCCTTCGCTGACAATGCCGGCACCCACGCCCTGCGCCGCCTGGTCGCCGGCGCCGCCGACTACCGGAGTGCCAGCCAGCAAGCCGGTGAGTTGCGCCGCAGCAGCACTGATGCGCGCAGTCACCACCGGCGACTCGCTCACCTCCGGCAGCCACGCGCGCGGGATCTGCAGCGCCTGCAACATCTCGGCTGACCACGCGCGCCGCCCCACATCAAAAAGCGAAGTCCCGGAAGCGTCCGAAACCTCGCCAAAATACTCGCCGGTTAATTTGTAGCGCAGGTAGTCTTTGGGCAGCAGCACCTTGCCGATGCGGGCGTAATTGTGCGCCTCGTGCTCCCGCACCCAGAGCAGCTTGGGCGCAGTGAAGCCGGTGAGTGCCGGGTTGCCCGTCAGCTGCAGCACGCGCGCCGCACCCACCGCTTGCGTGATGGCCGCGCACTGCACTGCTGTGCGCTGGTCGTTCCACAATATGCACGGGCGGATGACTGCACCGTGCGCGTCCAGCAGCGTGAGGCCGTGCATCTGGCCGGTGAGGCCCACTGCGGCAATATCCGCGGCGTTCACTTGCGCCTGCTGCAGCACGGCCCGCACGGTGCTGATGGTTGCCTGCCACCACAGTTCCGGGTCCTGCTCGGTCCACTGCGGGCGGGGCGTATCGTAGCCGTACTCGCTGCTGCTCACCGCCAGCACGCGGCCGTGCTCGTCCACCAGCAGCGCCTTGGTGGCGGTGGTGGATGTGTCGATTCCGAGCAGGCATGCCATGGCGTTACACAGGCTGCGGCGCGGGCAGGTGCGGCAGCACATGTGCTGTTACATCGGCCTCGCGCCCCACCGGCGGCACATCACGCACCAGATGCCAGTGCTCCACATGCTCCACGCTTGCACCGGGCTGCAGCGTTGTCAGCGGCCCCAGGCTCTCCAGCTCCAGTATTTGCGCATCAGTGTAAGTTTCAAATGAGCAGCCGCGGTCCGGATATTCGGCACCCGGCCGGAAGGGAAAACTCTTAATGAACAGCTGCCCGGCGCGCCAGTAGGCTGCCCAGCCCGCGGGCACTGGGCCACCTGCTTTTTGGGGCGTTTGGGCCGCGGGATCCTGGCGCAGCAGTACATACTGGCGGCCCCACGTCCAGCGCGCATCGCTCATGTCTGTGTAGGACCACAAACTCAGGCTGCCATTGGGCAGCAGTTCAGTGCTGTGGCTGCCGCGCGGCGCCAGTGGAAACACCGCCACACCGCCAGCTGCCATAACAGTGATGGCCCACGGCGCCAAAGTCACGGGCCATAAATTTTGGTTGGTCAGGCGGTGGTGCAGCGTAGCCTGCGCCGCATGCGGGTCCAGCGTTAGCTGCAGCTCTTTTTGTATGCCGGTTGTTGGTTCGGCGGGCTGTGTGAGGCGGATGCCGTCATCCAGCACCTGCACCGGCACGGGCGTGTTGTCCGGGTGGTATGTGCGCGGCTGCGACTCGGGTGCATGCCACAAGCGATGTCCGCCATAGTTGCGCCACTGTGTTCCACCGGTCTTGCCCAGCGTGTCGGGCAGCTCGCACAACACGTTCTCACCGCCCACAAATGCGAAGCGCATAACGCGCGGCCCCACATCGCTGGTGGCTATCAGCTCCACGGTGCTGTTGCGCAGCCGCCAGCATGCCGGCCAGCCGCTGTAGGAAATTTTTTCGATGCTTGTCATGTGCTGCGCTGAGCGCGCGCTGCCTCCACTTGCGCAAACTTAATTTGGGTGATCGCTGCCAGGGTGCGCGCATAATACCATGCGCACGCGCTGCGGCCGCACACTCGCGCAGCGGCAGCGGGTCTGCCCGCTGCGCGTGACCCAACCTTAAAGTTTTAAAATTCTGTTGACTTTCCAAAACTTTTCGGGTATTCTCCGCATACGCTGCTTAATCGGTCTGTGTGATTCACCACCAGCGCGTCCGCTCTTCTTTCTGTTTGTCCCCAGGTCAAAGTCAACTTCGCATCGGTGGTGCCGGCTAACCGGCTGCCCCAAGGAACAATTTCCGGTATCTATGAAGATTTGCATTCTCAACGTTTGTTACGAAGATTCCAATTCACCCATCAAGGAGTACGAGCTGCAGTCCGACCCGGCACGCTGGCTGGATGGCCATCAGTGCGAGCTGCACCTGATCAAGAAATCCACGGCTGTGCGCCAGGTGCAAGAACTGGCGCGCCAAAACTTCGACCTGTTCATTAACTTGTGCGACGGCGCATGGGATGAGGACCGGCCGGGCATCGAAGTGGTGCAGGCTCTGGAGCGGCTGGGTGTGCCGTTCACTGGCGCTGGTGCCGGCTTTTACGAGCCAACGCGCGAAGAAATGAAGCTGGTGTCGCACTACTGGGGTGTCAGCACGCCGGCTTACATGCAGGTCAGCGAGATTGAAGACATCAAGCTGGCCGCCAAGGCGCTGCGCTATCCGCTGATCGTCAAGCACCCCAACAGCTACAACAGCATCGGCCTTACGCGCGACTCACGCGTAACAAATGCGGCGCAGCTTACGCAGCAAGCCAAGCGCATGCTGGATGCGTTTGGCGGCGCACTGGTGGAGGAGTTTATTGAGGGGCGCGAGTTCACCGTGCTCGTTTCCGAAAATCCGCGTGACGCGCTGGCACCCTTTGCGTATCAGCCGGTGGAGTTCAGCTTCCCCAAAGGCGACACCTTTAAGCACTTTGACCTGAAGTGGGTGAACTACGCCGGCATGAAGTGCTCGCCAGTGCGCGACCGCGAGCTGGCCGAACGCTTGAAGGATGCCGCGCGCAAGCTTTTTGTCGGCCTCAATGGCACCGGCTACGGGCGTTGTGACCTGCGTCTCAACGCAGCCGGCGAGCTGTTTATGCTGGAAATCAACCCCAACTGCAGCATCTTTTATCCACCGGAACAAGCCGGCAGTGCGGACTTCATTCTGCTCAACGACCCCGCCGGCCACCGGGGCTTCTTGGATGCGGTGATGGAATCTGCGCAGCTGCGCACCCGCAAGCTAAGCCAGGCGTGGACACTGCAGTTCAACAACCAGAGCCAGTTTGGCATGTATGCCGCGCACGAGCTGCGCGCCGGCGAGCTGATTGTGGCGTTTGAAGAAGCGTCGCACAATCTTGTGAGCAAAACCCACGCAATGCGCAAGTTCAGCCGCCAGCAGAAACGCTGGTTTGGGCAGTTTGCCTACCCGCTCTCTGAGGACACCTACGTGACATGGAGCGAGCATGCTGTCGACTGGAAACCGCTCAACCATTCCTGCGACCCAAGCGCCTGGCTGGAAGGGCTGAACGTGGTGGCGCGCCGGCCGCTAAAACGCGGCGAGCACATCACCCTGGACTACGCCACTTTTTATACTGAGCAGATGCCGCAATTTGCGTGCAAATGCGGGTCGGCAAACTGCCGCGGCGTTGTGCGCGGCACGGATTACAAAAAGGCGTTTGTAGCGCAGTACGGCGACCATGTTTCCGATTTTGTGCGCACCAAGCGCATAGCCCTGAATGGCGCGGCGCAGCCGCAAATGGAAACGCTGCCGGCCAAGCGGCCGCGGCGTGTGCTCGCGGCCAGCGCCTGAGACGGGCGCCGCAGCCGGCGCCACACACAGCAACACCACGCCGTCCGCATTGGCTGCACAAGCCGGCGGGCGGCGGATTTGTTTAAGCCCGGCGCCATTGCTGGCGGGAGATGCTTATGCCCGGCAAGTTAATTGAATTTGAAAGTGCCGGAGCCCTGCGCAGTGGCTATCTGGCATTGCCCGCCACACCCGCCACTGCGGGCGTGCTCGTCATTCAGGAGTGGTGGGGGCTGGTGCCGCACATAAAAAATGTGGCTGACCGCTTTGCCGCAGCGGGTTATGCCGCACTGGCACCGGACTTGTATGACGGCCGCGCCGCTACTGAGCCAAGTGCAGCCCAAAAGCTGATGCAAGAACTAAACATCGCGCAGGCCGCCACTGATATGGCCGCAGCAGCAGCGTTGCTGCGCACGTGGTGCAAACGCGTGGGCTGTGTGGGCTTTTGCCTGGGCGGCGGCCTCACACTGCAGCTGGCGGCTATGGGCGTGATTGATGCGGCCGTCCCCTACTACGGCGTAGTGCGCAGCGCGCCAGACTGGCATGGCGTGCGCTGCCCCATCCTCGGCCACTACGCCGCAGATGACAGCGCCACCGACGCCCTGCCCGAACTGCGGGCCGCACTGGCTGCGGCCGGCAAGCCGGCGCAGTTCCATATTTATCCCGGCACTGGCCACGCCTTCTTCAATGACGAACGCCCGCAGGTTTACAACGCAGCAGCTGCGCTGCTCTCATGGCAGCGCACGCTGCAATTTCTCGGGGAAAATTTGGGGTAGCGCAGCACACGCTGCGCGTAATTGCGCAGGCACTGGGCTGCCTGCGCTGCACCAGCTGCAGGCCGCTAGCCCGCCCGCCGGCAGCTGCCGGCCAGCCAGCTACGGGATCGTCAGCTTCTGGCCGATGGAAATGCGCGCCGGATCTTTGAGCTTGTTTGTCGTCGCAATTGCCGCTGCCGTCGTGCCGTAGCGCGCTGCAATTTTGACAAGGTTGTCACCCTTTACCACCGTGTAAACACGGCCGGCAGCCAAGCCACTTGTGGCTGCGGGCACAGCGGTCGCCGTAGTTTTTACAGTGGCAGCCGCCGTCGTCGGCACTGCCGTCGCTGCACTTGTGGGTGTGGCCGCCACTACGGATGCAATGCCGCTAAAGGCAGCTCCCTGATAGTAAAAGTTTGCGGTCTCGCCGGTGGATCCATCCAGCTTGACCACCGTAACCGTGAAAGTGTAGTTGCCGCTGTAACCCACCTTTAATCCGGTGATCTGTGTGGCGCCGGAATGCTGGCGGTCTACTACGCCGCCGGAACCTTGTTTGACCAATGCCACCAATTGCGCTTCGGTAATGTCGCCTACAAAGCCCAGAGTGGTGGACCAGAACTGGATGCTGTGCACAAAATCGCGCGAGGTGGCGTCCAGCGCCTTGACGGTGTCTGCCGGCCAGTTATTGCGAATGAAGAAAGAGTCAATCAGCTTGGCCGTGATCGCGGCGGTACTGTACAGCCGGATGGAGGACACAGTGTCTTCGCCCACCGTATTGTTGGAGAGTGTAATGTCATCACCCAAGATAGTATCGGACGAGCCGCCATAGGTGCCGCTGCTATAAGTTGCGCTTTGGTAGCTGGGCCGGGTATATAAAATTGCGACCGTGTGCGGGCCCACTTTTATGCTGGAGGCTTTATTGTCGCCAATGATGTTGCCGGCCAGCAAGGCATCACTCTCGCGAAAGGTTTCGTCCTGGCCAAGGTAGTCATTGAGTGCGTACAGCGTGGCACTTGCCTGATACACCCGCGCAGGGCGCACTGCTGTCTCGCATACATCGCCAAGCCCGGTGCCCCAGGTGTTCTCCTGGTACGGGTTGTAAACCAGCGGGCAGTTGTCCGCGGAGCTTGGAATGCCATCAAAGTCACCACCCAGGTCCGGCGAGCATTTGTCGCCGCGCGCGTCAGAGTGGCCAGGCACCACTACGCGAACTTCGCCCTCTTTAGGATCAAAAGTTAATACTTGCAGGCTGGTACCGGACCAGCTGTAGTTCTTGCCGGCCACTTGCAGTTTGTCGCCCACATAAATGAGGCTGGTGGCCTGCGGCGCATACCAAGTATTCTGCGGGGTGTACAACATGCTGTTGTGCGAAGAAGAAATTATCCAAGCGCTCACGTCGTCGGATTGGTCTGCATTGGCAATGGCGGTGCAGTTGTCCTGGGCATCCGGAATGCCGTCGTCATCGGTGTCGCCTACGGCAGCACTCACGCGCGGCGCAGACAACGCACTTGCGCCCAGCACGGCAAAAGCCGCAGCTGCCAGCAGTAAACGCACAAATACCGAGACTACTTTCGTTGCTTTCATAATAGTTATCCTGTTCATGCGTGATCGGTGGCGCACCCGTTAAGTGGCAATAATTATAATCTATCCGGCCGTTGCTTTGGCGCGAAACACACTGTATTTGTAAGCTCAGCGCTCGGTCCAGACCCACAGCTGCCGGCCGTCCGTCGCAAAATCCACCCGGCCGTTGCGGTCTGTGCGCAAAACCGCGCGGCCAGCCAGTATTTGTAGCGTAGCCGCACCCGGTGCCCCATCCGGGTTGCCCGCGCCCACCGGGATTACCGCTGCCCACGGGTTGGCGCGCAGCATGAACAGCAGGCTGAGTACATCCACACCGCCCTGCTGCGCCACCTGCAAAACATGGGTGGCCGGCACCACACCCTCGGCGGCCAGCTGCCCGCTGCTTTTGCCCGTAAGGTCCGGCCCAAACAGAAAGCGCGCGGACCCGTGGCGCAGCTCCAGCAGCGTGCGCTGTGCACCCACCGCCAGCAGCCGCAGGCGCACACCATCGCCAAGGTCGTACTCGGCGTTTGGTTGGGCGCGGTCTTGTGGAATGCCGCGCCGCGCAATCCCCTCTGACCATTCGCGGTAGCCAGCCTCTTCAGACGGCTCGGCAGCTTGCACTGTGCGCTCAATGGTGAAGCGCTCCAGCAAGCCGGGCAGGCCGTTTACGCTGCCGGCGCCAGAGCCGGCAGTCACCACCAGCTGCAGCGTGCGGCGTGTGAACGGCAGCTGCTCGCCGAGGGCAGCTGCCAGCCGGCGCGGGCTGGGGCCGCCATCCAGCAGCACCCGCGCACCGCTAGGCGTTGTGATCAACACTGCATCGCCGGCACCCACATCCAAAAAAGTAACATGCAGGCGGCCGTCCGGCAGGCGGGCGTACACGGACCATGCAATCACAGTTGCGAATGCCAGCCCGACCAGCGCGCCATCCTGCAGGCGCAGCGTGCGCTGGCGCAGCCACGCGGCTGCGGCCGGCACGGGATTGCGCGCAAACCATGTGACACCAAAAATTATTGCGTAGCAGCCCAGCAGCCACTGCAGTGGAAAGCGGTCCAGTGGCAGCGCGGCGAACGGCAGGCGCGCCAGCAGCTGCACACATTGGATGGTGAATGCAAGCAAGGGCCACACCACCCACGCCAGCAGCTGGCCGAGCGCTGGCGAGATGAGGCCGGCAACGGTGGCAAGCCCGCCCAGCACCATCACTGCCGGCTGTGCGGGCAGCACAATCAGGTTGGCCAGCAGCCCCACCACGGACAGCTGCCGAAAGTAGTAAGCCGTGAGTGGCAGCGTGAGTACTTGCGCTGCGGCGGTCAGCACTGTGAATTCGCCCAGCGCACTTGCGATGCGCGCGCCGGTGGGCCCCGCCCAGCGCTGCGCCAGCGCCGTGATTGCAGATTGCAGCGCTTGGCTGTAAAGCAGCAGGCTTAGCGTGGCTCCCACGCTCAACTGGAAGCCCACATCCCAAAGTATGCGCGGCTCCCACGCCGTCATCGCAACCGCCGCAAAAATTAATGCAGTCAGCGCCTGTGCCGGGCGGCCCAGCCCCTGCGCCACAATCACCAGCGCACCCATCAACGCGGCCCGCACCACGGAGGCATCCGCTCCCGCCAGCACGGTGTAGGCAGCAATGCCGAGCAGCGCCAGTGGGCGCGCGCGGCGCTGCCCCAGCACACTGCCCAACGCACCCATCAATACGGCCGCCACCACACTGATGTTGAACCCGGAGATGGCAATGATGTGCGCCGTGCCGGTGGTGCGGAAGTCATCCTGCAGGCTGCGCGGCAGGCCACTGTCCACGCCCAGCAAGATGCCGCTGAGCAGCGCGGCGTGCGGCTGCGGAAAGTTGCGCACAATAACGGCGAGGCTGGCAGCGCGCACCGCTTGCAGCCGGCGCTGCCACCATAGGCTGGCACAAGTGATCACGCCGGCACCGGGCACATCCGCCGGGCAGGCCACCGCCGCAGCCGGCTGCAGCACTGCCAAAGACTGGACGCCAGTGAGTGCAGAGTACACGCTGCGGCGCGCCATCAATGCAGCGTAGTCAAAGTCCGCAAATGGCGCCGGCGCAGCCAGCCAGCCGCTGGCTTGCAACCGGTCGCCCACTTGCAGCGGTGGATAGCGTGGCGCGCGCACCAGCACCAGGCCATGCACGCCGAGCGCCTGTGCGCTGCCGGTCGGGCGCAGGCTGTCGGCGCGCACGCGCAGCAATGCCGTCTGGTCGCGCTCCAGCGGCGCCTCAAGCACAATGCCGGTTACGTGCACCAGCCCGGCGCCGTTGTGGTGGGAGATGAATGCGGGGTCGCCCCATGCGGGCTGCGCACTTTGGGTGCGCGCTGCGCCCAGCGCAGCCACGGCTAGCAGCCCCAGCGCAATGCGCGCCCGCGGCCGCGCGCGCAGCAGCGCTGCTGCCAGTGCCGCCAGGCCGCCAACAAGCAGCCAAAGCAGCATTGGCTGCGCCAGCCATTCAGCCAGCGCAACACCACCCAGCCACGCCAGGCCAGAGTACAGCAGCGTCATGGCAAACCTAGAATGTCATTCTGCCACATACGCCGGCGCATGCGATCCGGCGGCATGCCGGGATGGCGCTGTAGTACACTCTGCGCGCAAACATGCAAAACACCGACTGGATGCATGCACTTGCCGCGCACTATAGGGCAGCCTGCAACACGCGCAGCGCACCGCTGCTGCTGCTGTGCGACATTGACGACACGCTGCTGGACACGCGCTTCATGATTCGCGCGGTGCTGCAAACCGGCGATACAGAGCGTGGCACCGGCTACTTTTCAGATTTGGAGCTGGATGAAATTTGGATGCCGGAAAGCCGCATTGCGGAATTGCTGGCGCCACGCCGCGTGCCGCCGGCAGAGCAGGCGGCCGTACTGCGCAGTTATGCGCAGCACGCGTGGTCAGCTCCGGCTTTGCGCCACTGGCAAACTGCGCTGCCCGGCGCCATGCAGCTGCTGGCGTGGTTTCAGCAGCAGCCGCGTACCAGCGTGGCGCTGGTTACCGGCCGCTCCGCTTGGATGCGCGCAGATACGCTGCACTGCATCAACCGCCTCGGCGCGCCGCACGGCGTCAGCATTAGCGAGGCGCAGCTCTTTACCTGCAGCGCCAACTGGGAAGACGAACACCTGCCTTCCATGAAAGTGGCCGGCTTGCAGCACTACGCTGCGCAGGGCTTTAGTGCGCTGGCCTTCATTGATAACGAGCCGGCAAATCTGGCGGCTGTTGCTGCGGATCCGGCGAGCAGCGAGTGCCTGCTGCTGCACGCGGACACAATCTTCGAGACCGATCGCGCACTGCTGCCGGCGCGCGCAGTTTCCGGCAGCGGCTTTCATTTGGCAGCGCTGCAACCGGGCTGAGGCGGCAGCGCCGCACGTAGCCCCCAGTGTCTGCGCCGCCGCCAAATCCAAGGGATAAATCACATGAATGAAAAAGTATCACAGTGGGTATTGACGGACACCGAACGCAATATTTGGGTGGAGACGCTGGAGTTGGGCGCGGCCGAGCTGGGTGTGGCCGCTCCGGCGCGCATCAGCAAGCGCGTGCTGCATGGCGGATTGCAGGAAGGTGTCGAGCTGGTGGAGGTGGACAACGGCGCGCTTTCCTTCAGCATTCTGCCGACGCGCGGCATGGGCCTGTGGCGCGGCAGCTATCGCGGCGAGTTCATTGGCTGGCGCGCGCCGGTGCGCGGCCCGGTGCACCCGCAGTTTGTGCATGCCAACGAACGCGGCGGCCTGGGCTGGCTGCAGGGCTTTGACGAGTGCATCGTGCGCTGCGGCCTGGAGTCCAATGGTGCGCCCGGCGTTGACATTTTGCCGGGCAACACGGGCGAACCGGTGCCGATGCAGCTGGGCCTGCACGGGCGCATTGCCAACCTGCCTGCGCATTACGTGGCAGTTGAGGTGGGCCGTGAAGCACAGCCCGTGCTGCGCGTGCGCGGCGTTGTGGATGAAGCCGCGCTCTTCCTGCCGCAGCTGCGCCTCACCAGCTGCGTCAGCACCACGCTGGGTTCAAACGCGCTGCTGATCACCGATGAGATTGAAAACCGCCAGCCGGTGCCGGCCGAGATGCAGCTGCTCTATCACTGCAACTTTGGCGCGCCGTTTATGGATGCGGGCGCGCGCCTGCTGCTGCCGCGCACCACAACCGCGCCGCGCGACGCCACCGCCGTGGCCGGCCTCACGCACTGGGACACCTACCGTGAGCCCACGCCCGGCTACATCGAGCAGGTTTACTTTCACCGGCCGCACAGCGCACCCGATGGCAGCACAATGGCGCTGCTGCACAATGCGGCCGGCACGCGCGGCGTGGTGCTGCGCTACAACACGCGCCAGCTGCCGTGCTTCACGCAATGGAAGCAGTGCGGCGGCCTGGGCGAAGGTTATGTAACCGGCCTGGAGCCCGCCACCAACTATCCCAACCAGCGCGCCACCGAGCGCCGCCACGGCCGCGTGGTTAGCCTGCAGCCCGGCGAGGTTTACCGCGTTGAATTAAAAATGGAGGTGCTGCTGAGTGCGGCCGAAGTGCACGCAGCCGAGCGCGAAGTGGCTGCCTTGCAAGCGGGCGTAACGCCACAAGTAAGCCGGCTGCCCCTGCCCGACTTTTCCTGAACGTGCGCAGCGCGCCTTAGCAGCCCAAACAATCTGCAGCCAATTTCCCCGCGCGCAAGCGCAGCAACCGCGCGGGCACCTGCGCAAACGCTGTCAGCGCATGCGCTGACGGGCATGCGCCCTAAATATCCAGCAGGCCGCTGTGCCCGTTCTTGTGCGCCTCCAGCATGCGCTGCGCAAGCTCCGCGGGTGCCAGCGCACCCGCCGGCATGCGAAAGGGAACCTTGGCCCAGAACGGCGTGTTCACCGCCCCCGGCCGCACCAGCGTTACGCGCCGCTTGCGTTCTTCCTTGCGCAACGTGTCGGTAAACGCCTCCAGCCCGGCTTTGGCAGCCACATACGCAGACAGCCCCGGCAGCTTCAGGCGTTCAACCACCGCGCCCACAAACATCATGTGCGCCTCGGGCGTCAGCAGCGCCAGCGAAAAGTGCGCAGTGAGGTATGCGCCCGTGAGGTTGGCGTTTAGAATGCGCGCAAAATCGGCCGGCGTCAGTGCTTCCAGCTTCAGCGACGCAATGTCACCGACTGCGTAGATGGACAGCGCCACATCCGAAGTTTCCATTGCAATCGCCTGCACTGTGCGCTGCACGGATTGTGCGTCCGCAACATCGGCCGCGTAACAGTGCGGCGTCAGCGCGGCAACCGCCGCAGAATCGTTGCGCGTAACTGCATGGACTTGCCAGTCTTCGGCCCGCAAGGCGGCCACCAGCGCCTGGCCCAGCCCGCCCGCAGCACCCCAAATTACAGCGTTGTTCATATACATTTATCCTTGCAGACACACGCCCGCGCGCAAAATTTTGTAAAGCATTGCATGTGGCGAGTTTAGCGCGGTTATATGGATGCAGCGCCACAAGTTGTGATGGATGCGGAGAACCGCTTCTGCGCGCCGAACATGCATGGCGACCCAACCAGTGTGCACTAGTTTAGAATTCCAGCCATGCCCCGCTTTGACCTGACCAGCATTGGCGAAGCCATGTGGCGCCTGAGCGTGCCCACCGGCCGCCGCTTGGAAGACACGCGCACACTGGACGTAGAGGTGGCCGGTGCCGAAAGCAATGTCTGCACCGCGCTTGCGCGCCTCGGCCGGCGCACCGGCTGGGTCAGCCGCGTGCCGGATCATGCACTTGGCAGCAGCATCGTGCGTGCCCTGCGCGCGGATGGCGTGGATGTGACCGCCGTGCGGCGCGCAGCAAACGAGCGGCTGGGCACTTATTTCATTGAGTACGCCACCCAACCGCGCGCCATTCAGGTGATCTACGACCGCACCGACTCAGCTGCGGCACACATGACAGCAGCTGACGTGGATTGGGCATACCTGCTGGACACGCGGATATTGCACCTGACCGGCATCACCGCAGCACTGGGCGACAATGGCCGCACAATTGTGGCGCAGGCGCTGCAGCGCGCGCGTGCCGCCGGCATCGCAATCAGCTTTGATGTGAACTACCGCGCAAAAATGTGGCCGGCAGACACGGCAGGGGCTGCACTGCGCCCCATGCTGGCAGAAGCCGATGTGCTGTTCTGCAAAGGCGCGGATGCGCAGCGCCTGTTTGGCTGCAGCGGCGAGCCGCCACAATTGATGGCCGCACTGCAGAAGCTGACGCGCGCAACCGCAATCTACTGCACGTTTGGCGAGCAGGGCGCGGCGCTATTGCAAGGCAGCGAGTTTTTGTTTCAACCGGCGCTGCCGGTGCAGATTGTGGACCGCGTGGGCAGTGGTGACGCATTTGCCGCCGGCGCGCTTGACGGCTGGTTGGACAATGACCCGCGCGCGGGTTTGCGCCGCGGCGCAGGCCTGGCCGCCATTGCGCTGTCACAGTTTGGCGATCGCGTGCTTTCATCCCGCGCAGAGCTCGACGCCGTGCTTACCGAAAAATCAGCCGACATCGTGCGCTGATTCTGAAGCAACGCCACTCAATTACCGCCAGCATGTCCGCCCTGCAGCAGGTTCTGTCAGAAAAAATAATTGCCATTGTGCGGCTGGATGATTACGCCAGCGCAGTGGATGTGGCGCGTGCGCTGGCTGCCGGTGGCATTCGCGTGCTGGAGTTCACGCTTACCGGCCGGGGAGCACTGGAAGCGATTGCCGCCACCCGGCTGGCATTGGGAGACACGGTGTGCGTCGGGGCCGGTACGGTGCTCAGCGCCGCTGATGCGCACGCCACAATCGCGGCCGGCGCCCAATTTGTGGTCACGCCCGCGCTGCGGCCCACAGTCATAGATGCCTGCACAAGCCACAATGTGCTGGCGGTGTGCGGCGGCTTCACACCCACGGAGCTGCTGCAAGCACACGAGTGTGGTGCGCAGTTGGTAAAAGTATTTCCAGCACAGGCGGGCGGCGCGCGTTACTTGAGCGACGTGCTAGCGCCGCTGCCATTTCTAAAGCTTGTGCCAACCGGCGGGATCAGCGCCCTAAATGCACAGGAGTATCTGGCTGCCGGTGCCGTAGCCGTGGGTATCGGCGGCAGTTTGGTGTCGCGCAAGGCCGTTGCGACAGGCGCATTTGATGAAATCACGAAGGCGGCTGTGCACTGCCGTGCGGCGGTCAGCGGCTAGCTAAAGCCCGCCCGCACCCGGGCAGCAGTTAATCGGTGTGCAGCTTTTGGCCTGCACCAGCGCACTGTATTGGATCGATCTGTTTCGCGCAGAATATCTCAAGCCAAAACTTCTCTGAAATATTATGCAGCGTGCAATGTAAATTAGCGCAGCAGCAACAGCAGATTGGAAACCAGCAGGGCTTGGCCGGCGTAATAGGTTGTCCAGATGATTGGCCCGCGCCAGCGAATTGCCATCCGGAATTTGTCAACCGCAATCACCGCATCTGAAAATACAAAGAGCAATGCACCGATGGCAAGCAGGGGCATCGGCATGCTGATGGCAGCGAGCGCCATCAGGCAGATCATGGTGAGGTAGATGGTGACGGGCACGCGCAATCTGCCGAGCACCGGCCACAACCACGCCAGTATGGCGCCTGCAAGGCTGAGCAGCACGAGCATGGTTGCAATTTGCAAACTGCCCGGAGCTGTGGTGCGTGGCAGCAGCACAAGCAAGTAGCACAGGTGTGCGCCTAGAAACGCGCCCAGTCCGCGCACAAAATTGCGCTGGCCATCCTGCAGCGCAAGAAAATAGTCGCCGATACTCGACAGAACTAACGCACCCGCGAGCAAACCGAGCGCCAGCCGGGGCATCGCAGTGCCACCCAACCCCAGTAGTGGCAGCGGCACAAGCGCAGCAATTGCCGCAGTTTTTACGGCTGTGCGCAGCGCAGATGCGGGCCGTTCCATCAGGCCGTAATACCCAAGCGCATTTAACAGCGATACAAACGCCAGCACGGCGCGCACTCCGTCAAATCCATCCCCAAACAGCAGTGCGCTCAAGCTAACTTGCCTCTAACCCAAACTTTGACTCGCGCAGTCCGCTGCCACGCCCAAAGCGAAATCGCCTGCAGCTAAAAAGCTGGCTCCATTACGCGGGCGGTAACGCTCTCCCGCATCGTTTGAATTCGCGGGCCAAATTCTTTCATGTGCGCCTGCTCAGTGTGCACCTGAAGTGCTGCAAGCGAACTCCACTTTTCAACTAAAGTGATGCGGTTGGCGTTGATGGGCTCCTGAATACCCAAGGGCGAAGCAGTATCGCGGGTGTACACATATTCGATGCAGCCCTGCTCGGCTAATACCAGCGGCCGCAGCTTTTCACATTCAGCAAGAAACTCTTGCATTCGGCCGGCTTTAACAATCATGGTGACAATAATGTGAATCAAGAGTTCCTCCGTGGCGTAGTGAAAATCTAGCGCATGCGGCGCTAAAGTCTGATTATGGTGGACGGAATCAATTGGCGCAAGCGCGGCCGCGCAATACCCGCCCTTGTCCCCGATCGTTTGCTAATAGTTCGGGCTGGCATCTTTGCCGTAAGCAGTTCCGTGGTTGACAATTCTGCAACGGTGTAGATAATTGTTTTTGCACGCTGAAATTACAAACAGTACTGTTTTGGAAAAAGTGACGTGACGACGCAAGCAACAGTAGACCGCCTTTTTTTTATTACCGTCATGGGCGAACAGGCGGCAGACCTGACAGAGCGCCTGACGCGCGATGGATTTCAAATCACAGAGATTGGCAGCACCGGCGGGCTGCTCCAGCAAAGCCAGGTTTCATATCTGGTTGGCTTCAATCAACTGCGCCAAGCACAGCTTTTGCGCAACATTCGGGAGTGCTGCAAACGGCAGCGGCGCTTCATCCCCATCAATATGGAGGGGCCGGCCTCACTGCTGCATGCCACCGTCATCGAGGCCGAGGTAGGCGGTGCCGAAGTGTTTGCCCTCAATGTGGAACGGTACGAGCAGGTCTAGATCCCATGAAACTTGTGATTGCAATCATCCGCGACTCCGACGACCGCCAAGTGATTGAGGCGCTGATGGCGCGCGCCTTCCGTGTAACGCGCGTGGCGAGCACTGGTGGCTTCCTGCGGCGCGGCAATGTTACGCTGCTTATTGGGGCGGAAGCCGAGCAGGTGCAGACGGTGCTGGATGTGGTGCGGGAATCATGTTCCGTGCCTGAGGCGGGCCAGTTCCGCGCCACTGTGTTTGTCGTCGACACCCCGCACTTCGAGCAAATTTAGCCCGTCCGCCGGGGCGGGCGCCCGGCACATTTTGCCGCCGCATGCCCAAGCTTAGCTGGCCGGTTTTGCCTGCATGGCTGCGCTGGTCTGCCGCGCCTGCCGAAGCCACGCCGCTCCAGCGCCGCAACTTCATCAACGTCCAAATTGACGGCATCGGCGTTGGCTTGGCGTCCGCTGCCGCACCGTTTTTGCCAGTCTTTCTGGTGCGCCTTGGCGCAACGAATTTTCAGGTGGGCCTGCTCACCACCATGCCCGCCGTCACCGGCCTCCTGCTGGCGGTTGCGGTTGGGCGCTTCTTGCAGCGCCAGCGCAATGTGGTGCCCTGGTACGGCCGCGTGCGCGTGTTCAGCATCATGGCTTACACCCTCACCGGACTTGTGACTCTGTTGGTTCCGTCAGAGCATGCCGTGCTCGTGGTGCTCGCCATCTGGGCCGCAGCCACCCTGCCGCAAACCATGGTTGCCATCAGTTTCACTGTGGTGATGAATGGCGTTGCGGGACAAAATGGGCGCTACGAGCTGATGAGCCGGCGCTGGTCTGTGCTCGGCATCACCACTGCGGTGACGGTGCTGCTGATTGGACAGGTGTTGGCGCGGGTGAGCTTTCCCGCCAACTACCAATTGGTGTTCATTCTGTTAAGTGCCGGTGGGTTGATCTCACTATATTTTTCAAGCAATCTGGTGCTGCCAGACCAGGCGCCGCCTTTGCCCAGTGCGCGCCAGCCCATGCTGGCCGAGCTGCGCAGCGCAATCAACCTTGTGCGGCTGCAGCCCGCATTCGTGGCATTCACCGCCCGGCGTTTCGTGTTCCTGTCCGGCATTGCACTAGCCGCGCCAATTTTTCCGCTGTACCTTGTGCGGGAGGCACATGCCAACGAGGCCGCCATCGGCCTCATTAGCACCGCGCAAACTTTTACGCTTGTGATCGGCTACTGGTTGTGGGCCGGCGTATCGCGCTCCCGCGGTTCCCGGCTGGTGCTGCTATCTGCTACTCTCGGCTTATCACTATATCCCGCCCTAGTGTCCACAACATTGCAAGTAGAAGCAATCGTGCTGCTGGCGGCACTCTCCGGAATTTTTCAGGCCGGGCTTGACCTTGTGTTTTTTGACGAGCTTATGAAAACCGTGCCACCCGGCCAGACTGCGCTGTTTGTCTCAATTGCGCAAAGCCTGCAGTACATGTCCGCCATCGCCGCGCCCCTGATAGGCACACTCTTGGCCGACTACATAGGCCTCGGCGGAGCGCTGCTGGCAAGCGCCGCACTGCGCGCTTTGGCTTTCTTGATGTTTGTGCGCGGGGGATCGGTACCGCGTGCGGTAGTGGCGGAGTAACTGAGCATATGACGCGTGAACGAACGCTAATTACACCGTATCATTTGTTTGGCTCGCAGGTACTTGGTTTAAACCATAGCCCGTTGCGGGGCTCGCAATCCTAAAAGCAACCGTCACCATCATAGGTGCAGGGGTCCCACACATCCGGGTTTAACAGCGCTTTGGCCAGTTCTGGGTTTTTCTCACTTGCTTTGTACCAGAACATCCAAGCCGGAAGTTGGCGTTGATAAGGCGCTAACGCATCAATCTGCTTTCTACGCACATTTCCAAAACCGACTGATTCCAGCATATGAATCCCTTCATTACGGCAGCGGGCGAGTGCAACCTCAATTGCATCATGCAAAAACTTTGCGCCATCGCCCTCCGATTGAAAGTCAACCAGACGCATACGGCGCAACCCAATGTCTGGACTGTCCTGCCGCAGAAACACGGCATAACCGGCCAACTCATTGGGACTGCCGTAGTATGCAAAAATCCAGGCATTGCCCGCGCGCATTGGTCGCTCAAATCGCCACGCCATTGCCGCCCGGTCGCGCACGCACATTAAGCGGTTTGGTTGGGCGCGCAGCTTCTCCCAATACCGGTCGAAGCGCTCGTCAATCGTGGTTACCTCGGTAATGTACGTGTGCCTATTTGGGCGGCAGCGCCCAATATTCCGCACCCAACTTACTGCACTAAGAAATGCGCCGACAGGAAAGGCGAGGATACTGGCAAACGGAACATTTCTCTTGACCAACACACTGAGCGCAAACTTATGATGGTCAATGATCCAAAATGCGACCCGGTCATATGATACAGTTGGTGGTTTCAGAACTCCTAGCTTGGCATAAACACGACCAGACCGCAAATCGGCAGTTGTGATCAAAAAAAGATCAATGTTTGGCTGAACACAAAATTTATGCAGGAGCGCAAAAGAACTTCCCCGATAGTTAATATCGACAACCCAGCCTCTTGCGGAAACAGTGATGATTCTCTTCGTATTCAAGTAATATTCCAAACAAATATTGCCGATGTGTCCAACTAGTTGACGTTGAGTTGTTTCAAGAACCCAACCCATTGGGTAAAGTGCAACTCCATCGCTAAATAGGTGGTTCCCCGTAAATAAATGCGTGTATGCATCACCGCTCTCGGCTACCATTTGGTACCGAGATTTTAATTCTTCCAATCGGGGATGATCGGAAGTTACAACTTCTCGTAACTCGACAATTCGCTCCGGCGATCGCACACTTGACGAGGACGCGACTGTACTAGAAGGCAAGTCCATTTACGACCGACACGCCTCACAAAGGACACAACTCGGTACCGATTGAAGTACCGCCACTAGTTTCACAACTTAATCCGGTTATCACTAGTAAGAGATTCAAACAAGACGTCTAATTTACTGGATTAATTTTAAAATGCACGACCTGGAAGCGCAAAAAATTAGATTATATCAGTTGCACTCAACAACAAGTGCCGTCTAAGAATGACTAAAATCTTGGAGACAGAGTTGGCAGATGCCATTTCAGGGATTGGGAATATCGTACCATCAAATAGAACATTCAAAGCCATAATAATATCTACTTGGCCGAGTGAATCCCACTGACTAATTTCGGCTGAAGATGAGTTCTCCCCCAGAGAACCTTTTTGTAAATCTAGAGCCCTTTCAATGGTGGCAATAACCGTAGTTTTGGAGTGATTAAAATTCAATGTCACACGCCTAACATT
>OFRD01000112.1_pt1 | contig 28607 bp, 25 predicted proteins | sample 1543041 | NCBI WGS metagenome assembly OFRD01 (sample SAMN07774234, study PRJEB24372) | wastewater metagenome | isolation source: Exp Tend CN 100WW | collected 2016-02
TGGGGGCGTTTCTCATCAAATTGGTGCAATACACCTTGTTGTGGTTGGTCGCAGGAGGCCAAGGGGCCTTGGGCTTGTTGCCTTTGGTGAGCCTGGTCGGTTTGGCCCAGTTGGTGGTGTCTGCCCTGAGCGCGTTGGTGCTGGTGCTGGCGGTGTTGTCGTGGATCAACCCCGGCTCGCCCATGTACAGCTTGGTGGCACGCTTGGGTCAGCCATTCTTGCGGCCTTTTCAGCGGCTGGTGCCTCTGATTGGCGGGGTGGATTTGTCGCCCATAGCCCTGTTGCTGGTGCTGCAGCTATTGGGCATGGTGTTCGCGCGGTTGCAGATGAGCTGGATGTACTGAGCCGCCGAACACGCGCCTAATACGCGCCCAAAACGAAAGGCCCTCCGAAGAGGGCCTTTGTTTTTGAGGGGCAGAGCCGGTCAGCTCACCGCATCGGCGCTCTGGCGTTGCAGCATGGCCAGTGTGCTGGCGATGGTTTTGCGCAGTTCGCGGCGGTCACAAATGAAGTCCACCGCGCCCTTGGTTTGCAGGAACTCGGCGCGCTGGAAGCCTTCGGGCAGGGTCACGCGCACGGTGCTCTCGATCACGCGGGGGCCTGCAAAACCGATCAGGGCTTTGGGCTCGGCAATCACCACATCGCCCAAAAAGGCAAAACCGGCCGATACGCCACCCATGGTCGGGTCGGTCAGCACGCTGATGTAGGGCAGGCCTTTTTTGGCCAGTCGGGTCAGGGCCGCATTGGTTTTGGCCATTTGCATGAGCGACAGCAGACCTTCTTGCATGCGGGCACCGCCTGTGGCGGTGAAGCAAACGAAGGGCACTTTTTGTTCGATGGCGGTTTCGACACCGCGCACAAAACGCTCACCCACCACGGAGCCCATGGAGCCGCCCATGAAATCGAATTCGAAGCAGGCCACCACCAGGGGAATGCTGTGCACCGCCCCACCCATGACGACCAAGGCGTCTGTTTCGCCCGTGTTGTTCATGGCTTCTTTGAGGCGTTCGGGGTATTTGCGGCTGTCCTTGAACTTCAGGGCATCGACCGGCAACACTTCTTGGCCGATTTCGTAGCGGCCTTCACCGTCCAGAAAACCGTTCAGGCGTGCGCGCGCACCAATGCGCATGTGGTGCGAGCAACCTGGGCAAACGTTTTGGTTTTCTTCGAGCGCGGTCTTGTAAAGCACGGTCTCGCAGCTGGGGCATTTGATCCACAAGCCTTCAGGCACAGACCGGCGATCGGCCGGGTCGGTGTGCTGGATCTTGGGGGGGAGCAGTTTTTCAAGCCAACTCATTTGATTCTCCTGTTGGGGGGATTATCGTTGAAGCCTTCCGAGGAAGGCCGTAGTGCTGACCGACGGGTCAGCGGAGCACGTTCAGTCGCCATGGCAGCCTGTTGCAAGGCCGCAGGGTCATTGGTCTAGCGCCTGGCGGATGCCCGAGAGAAATTCACCTGCCACGGCGTTGATGCTTCCTGCCGGTGCGGCGTCGATCAGCTGGATCAGGCGTGAGCCGATCACCACCGCATCGGCGACTTTGCCAATGGCTTTGGCGGTGGCCGCATCACGGATGCCAAAGCCCACGCCCACGGGAATGTGCACATGCTGGCGAATGCGCGGCAGCATGGCCTCGACCGCATCGGTGTCCAACGTGCCCGAGCCCGTGACGCCTTTGAGCGACACGTAATACACGTAGCCGCTGGCCACTTGAGCCACTTGCTGCATGCGTTCTTCGGTGCTGGTGGGGGCCAGCAAAAAGATCAGATCCATGCTGTGGGCGCGCAGTTTGGCGGCAAATTCCACGCATTCTTCGGGTGGGTAGTCGACGATCAACACGCCGTCCACACCCGCAGCCGAGGCATCGCGGATGAAGCTGTCTGTGCCGTGTTTCTGGTCATAACGCTCTACCGGGTTGGCGTAACCCATCAACACCACGGGAGTTGTGTTGTTGGTCTGTCGAAACTCGCGAACCATGGCCAGCACCTGCACGGTGCCAATGCCCAAGGCCAGCGCTTTGTCGCCGGCTTTTTGGATCACCGGGCCGTCGGCTGAAGGGTCAGAAAACGGCACACCCAGCTCAATGACATCGGCCCCGGCTTGGGCCATGGCGTGCATCAAGGGCACGGTGGTTGTGGCTTGGGGAAAGCCTGCCGTGACATACGGGATCAGGGCTTTACGTCCCTGGGCTTTCAGGGCGGAGAGGGTGGCGTCAATGCGGCTCATGGGTGACCTTGGATTTTTGTTGGGGACCGCCCCTGCGCGTGAACGCTGGGGGCGAATCCTTCGCGAGCATGGGCTCGCGCCTAGAGGGTTATTTGACGAAGTTCACGGGCTGCTCAGCGCCTTTGACCGACTGGCCTTGGCAGCTGGGGCGGCAGTAAAAGTCGGCATTCGACAGATCGGCCACCGTGCCGATGTCCTTGTCGCCACGGCCAGACAGGTTCACCAGAATCGATTGGTCCGGGCGCATGGTTTTGGCCAGCTTCATGGCATAGGCCACGGCGTGGCTCGACTCCAGGGCGGGGATAATGCCTTCGGTTCGGCACAGGTAGTGAAACGCTTCCAGTGCTTCCTTGTCGGTGATGCCCACGTACTCGGCGCGGCCAATGTCCTTGAGGAAAGCATGCTCGGGGCCAACGCCTGGGTAGTCCAGACCGGCGCTCACGCTGTGCGTTTCTGTGATCTGGCCATTCTCGTCTTGCAAAATATAAGTGCGGTTGCCGTGCAGCACGCCGGGTGTGCCCAGTTGCAGTGAGGCAGAGTGCTTGTTCGTGTCCATGCCTTCACCCGCCGCTTCCACGCCGATCAGACGGGTTTTTTCGTGCGAAATGTAGGGGTAAAAGATGCCCATCGCATTGCTGCCACCACCCACGCAAGCGATGACCGCATCAGGCTGCTGTTCGGCCATTTTCAAGCTCTTGAACATCTCGGGCATTTGCGTCAGGCACTCTTCGCCGATCACGCTCTGGAAGTCGCGCACCATCATCGGGTAGGGGTGTGGGCCCGCCACGGTGCCGATGATGTAGAAGGTGTTGTCCACGTTGGCCACCCAGTCGCGCATGGCTTCGTTCAGGGCGTCTTTGAGGGTTTTGCTGCCCGACTCAACTGGCACCACGGTCGCGCCCAGCAGTTTCATGCGGTACACGTTGGGGCTTTGACGTTTGACGTCTTCAGCCCCCATGTACACCACGCACTCCAGCCCGTAGCGGGCACAGATGGTGGCGGTGGCCACGCCGTGCTGGCCAGCACCCGTCTCGGCGATCACACGCGGCTTGCCCATGCGCTTGGCCAGCATGGCCTGGCCAATGGTGTTGTTGATCTTGTGGGCACCGGTGTGGTTGAGGTCTTCGCGCTTCAAGAAGATTTGTGCACCGCCCATTTCACGGCTCATGCGCGCCGCGTGGTAGACGGGTGAGGGGCGGCCCACAAAGTGGGCCAGTTCGGACTTGAATTCGGCGATGAATTCGGGGTCGTGCTGGTACTTGGCGTAGGCCGCTTTGAGTTCGTTGATGGCGTGCGTCAGGGTTTCGCTGACGAAGCTGCCGCCATAAATGCCGAAATGGCCCTTGGCATCGGGTTGTTGGTAGTCGTACATGGCAGATGGTGCCGGGGTTGAAGCCGGAAAAATTTCAAAGGAGGTCAGCATCAGCGGCACGGACGGCCGCCACAAATTGCTGGATTTTTTCGGCATCTTTCAGGCCTTTGCCTGCTTCGATGCCTGAGCTCACGTCAACGGCCAGAGACAGGCCGTGCGAGCGCAGCGCCCGAATGCCATCGGCCACGTTTGCAGGTGTGAGTCCACCAGACAAAACGAGGTGAGCATTGACGTTTGGTGGCAGCAGTGACCAATTGAATGTTTTTCCGCCCCCGCCGTATCCGTCGACATGGGCGTCGAGCAAGAGGGCTTGGGCTTTTGGGTGAATGAGGACAAATTCTAGCAAGTCGAAGTGGGCCGCTTCCGACAGGGGGATTCGGGCCGCCTTCAGGTGCGGGCGGCCGGTGAGTTGGCTCATGGCTTCGCAAAATTCGGGCGTTTCGTCGCCGTGAAACTGCAGCAAAGCGCCTGGCACTGCCGCACAGGCGGTCTTGATGCGCTCGGCCGTGTCGTTGACGAACAGCAAGACGGGCGTTGCAAAGGCCGGCAGCAAGCGGGCGAGTTCGGCTGCGCGCTCGATGCTCACGTTGCGCGGGCTGGGTGGGTACAACACAAAGCCAATGGCGTCTGCCCCAGAGGCACAGGCCGCCAGCACATCGGCTTCGCGGGTGAAGCCGCACATCTTGATGCGGGTGCGTTGCTGAGGTGAGACGGCTTGCGGCTTGTTCGGCTGGGTCATGGCAACCAATCAAAAGCGGGGGTGGTGTCGGGCAAGCCCCATTCCGGGCTGTAGATTGGCCCGGCAAAGTACAGGCCATCGGGCGAAAACGTGGGGGCTGCGGCATCGCGGCTTTTGGCCAGCAACACCTCGCGCATCCAGTCTGGCGACTGGTTGCCTTGGCCAATGCTGACCAGGCAGCCCATGATGTTGCGGATCATGTGGTGCAAAAAAGCGTTGCCTTCAAACTCAAAGCGCCAATAAGCACCGCGCTTCGAAATCTGGATGTGCCGCAGCGTCTTGACCGGTGACAGGGCCTGGCAACTGCTGGCCCTGAAAGAAGAAAAGTCGTGTTCACCCAATAAATGCAAGCTGGCTTGGCGCATGGCATCTTCGCTCAGTGGGCGATAAATCCAGCCGACGCGGCCGGTCTCCAGACTGGGGCGCACCGCTGAATCCAGCAGGATGTAGACGTAACGGCGGCCAGTGGCACTGGCGCGGCAGTGAAAGCTCTCGGGCACCACTTGGGCCCATTGCACGGCGATGTCGGAGGGCAAATACCGGTTGGTGCCGCGCACCCAAGAGGATGCATCGCGCTCCAGCGGGGTGTCAAAGTGCACCACCTGCATCAGGCCGTGCACGCCCGCATCGGTGCGGCCTGCGCACAAGGTGCTGACGCGGGCAACATCGCAAAATTGCGCCAGGGCTTTTTCGAGCTTGTCCTGGATGGTCAAGCCCGAGCTTTGGCTTTGCCAGCCTTGGTAGGCTGTGCCTGAATAGCAGACACCAAGCGCGAGTCTCACGTTTTGGAACCCGATGGTGTGAACACTTTGGGGGCTTCTTTGGCTTCAGGCGAGGGTGTCAGATTCAAGTCCAGATTGGCAAACTGAGGCGGCAAGCCCGAGCTGAAGAGGGGTGGCGTGGGGGTCGATGCCGGTGCTTTTTCGGGCGTGCCCTTGCTGCCAAACAAATCGACATTCGATTCCCTGTTGCGCCTGACAAGCCACACCGAACCCACCATGGCCGCCAAAAGACCCACCACCCACGCCCAGGTGGACGGGTTGTGGCTGACCTGCTCCAGCAAGGAGCGGGGTGCCGCTTGTGCGGCTGCCGTGGGCAGCTTGGGTTTCAAGGCCGATGGCTCGTCAGGGTTTGTTTTTTCGGTATCCGGGCTTGCCGACAGAGACTTCAATGTTTCCAGGTTCTTTTTCAGTGCGGCCAGTTGCTCGGTTTTGTCCTGTATTTCACGCTCAACCGCCAGACGGGCTTCGTCGCTGTCGGTGGTGACTTCCCGTTTGCTCAGGGTCAATTTGTCTTGCGCGGGCTCGGCCGGTGCCGGCGTGGGTAATTCGGGGGCGATTTTGCCGGTCATTTCACGGTTGGCGCTGTCTGTGGCTTTCAGCGTGGATTGCGCCAGGCGGCGGGCATAAGCCACAAAGTCCACGGTTTGCGCGATGACCGTTTGCCGTGCTTCTTCGGCAGAAATCTGCGCCGCTTCTTGCGCGTTGGGCAGAAGAACCTGAACGCCTTCGCGCAACAGGTTCACATTGCCTTCAATGAACGCCTCAGGGTTGGCGCGCACCATGGCCAGCAGCATTTGGTCGAGTGACACACCCGCAGGCATTTTTTGCAAAACCAGCCTGGAGGCAGTGTCGCCAGCACGCACCGTGATGGCGTCTTCAGCGCCGCGGACTGCGCTCGGCATCACAGGCGCTGCAAGGGGGACCAAAGCCTGGGGCGAAACCACTGGAGCGATGACTGTGGCATCGCCCTTGGGTTTTTCAGCGGAGTTTTTCAGTGCACCAACAGGCGAGACCAGCAGCGTGTAGTTCATGGCCAAGCGGCCTGAAGGCCATTGCGCTTCCACGATGACATCCACGAAGTGGTCGGTCACTGGTATTTGCCCGGCCAAGGCGATGTAGGGCTTGCCATCGCCCCGAAACTCAAGACGCGCTTGCAAGCCGTTCAAGGCGGGGTTGAACGCCATGCCCGCTTGCTCAAAACTGGCGAATTCAGCCAGCTGGATCTTGAGTTTGCGAAGGTCTTCTACTTTGTATTGCGTGATTTCAATGGCGGCCCGAAGTGGCTGGCCCAAACCTGACTCCACCGAAAGCGGGCCCAGAGTCACCGCATTGGCCAACAAGCTGGCGCAGGCCAGCACCGACGCCACGGCCCAAGACCTGGCAGGGTGATGTGCCGTGTGGGGGTAGCAGCTTGTGCGCAGCATGTTTAGGGTGCCGTTGGACGCAAGACCATCACGCGTCCAACAAGATGCGCAACATGCGGCGCAGTGGCTCTGCCGCGCCCCACAGCAGTTGGTCACCGATGGTGAACGCGCCCACATATTCAGGGCCCATGGCCAGTTTGCGCACGCGGCCCACTGGGATGGTCATGGTGCCGGTCACGGCCACGGGGGTCAGGTCTTTCACCGTGGCTTCGCGGGTGTTGGGCACCAGTTTGACCCACTCGTTGTCGGCGGCGATCATGGCTTCGATGTCGGCCACGGGCACGTCTTTTTTCAGTTTGAAGGTCAGCGCTTGGCTGTGGCAGCGCATGGCACCCACACGCACGCAGAAGCCGTCGACGGGAATGGCGGCAGAGTTGAAGCCTTCGCCTAGCCCCAAAATCTTGTTGGTTTCGGCCATGCCTTTCCACTCTTCTTTGGACATGCCGTTGCCCAGGTCCTTGTCGATCCAGGGGATCAACGAGCCGCCCAGTGGCACGCCAAAGTTGGCGGTTTCAGTGGCGGTCAGCGCACGTTGCTTGGCCACCACCATGCGGTCGATTTCCAGAATCGCGCTCTTGGGGTCGTCCAGCAGGGCTTTGACTTCGGCGTTCAGGGTGCCGTATTGGGTCAGCAGCTCGCGCATGTGTTGTGCACCGCCGCCGGATGCGGCTTGGTAAGTCTGGGTGCTCATCCACTCCACCAAACCGGCTTTGTACAAAGCGCCCACGCCCATCAGCATGCACGACACCGTGCAGTTGCCACCCACCCAGTTGTTGCCACCGTGGGCCAAGGCGTTCTTGATCACGGGCATGTTGACCGGGTCCAAGATGATGACCGCGTCTTTTTCCATGCGCAGGGTCGATGCGGCATCGATCCAGTGGCCGTTCCAACCGGCAGCGCGCATCTTGGGGAAGACTTCAGAGGTGTAGTCGCCGCCTTGGGCGGTGATGATGATGTCGCAGCGCTTGAGCTGCTCGATGTTGAAGGCGTCTTGCAGCGTGGTTTCGTTCTTGGCCATCGAGGGGGCTTTGCCGCCCGCGTTCGATGTGGAGAAGAACAAGGGCTCGATCAGGTCAAAGTCTTTTTCCTGAATCATGCGGTCCATCAGAACCGAGCCGACCATGCCACGCCAGCCAACCAAACCTACTAACTTGCTCATTTCAACGCCCTTTCAGTTTTTAAAACAGTGTTTGACCAGACTGTTTGCCCGGCTCGTCTGGCCGGGGGGGCGCACGACGAACCAGGCCGGATCAGCCCTTAATGGTCGTGGTTTTTGTGGAAGTTGCACGCGCGCCGACGACTGCCGTAGAGGCAGAAGCGAAGTTCAGGGAGAACAAGCGGGCGTGGAACATGGCCGAAATTGTAATGGATGCTGCCTGAGTCATTCCTGACAGTTGCACTGGCAGCATCCATGGGGGCAATCAGCCCAGAGCCTTGACCACCGCATCACCCATTTCACGGGTGCTGACTTTGGTGGTGCCAGCGCTGTAAATGTCGCCGGTGCGCAGGCCTTGGGCCAGCACTTTTTGCACAGCGGCTTCGATGCGCTCGGCCGCTTCGCCTTGGTTCAGGCTGAAGCGCAGCATCATGGCCGCACTCAAAATGGTGGCCAGTGGGTTGGCGATGCCTTTGCCTGCGATGTCGGGGGCGCTGCCGTGGCTGGGCTCGTACAGGCCTTGGTTTTGGGTGTTCAGGCTGGCCGAGGGCAGCATGCCGATCGAGCCCGTCAGCATGGACGCTTCGTCCGACAGGATGTCGCCGAACATGTTGCCGGTGACGACCACGTCAAAGCGCTTAGGCTCCTTGACCAGCTGCATGGCGGCGTTGTCCACGTACATGTGATCGAGCGCAATGTCGGGGTACTCTTTGCCGACTTCGGTGACCACGTCTTTCCAGAACTGGAAGGTTTCCAGCACGTTGGCTTTGTCGACGCTGGTCACACGGCCCTCAAAGCCAGCAGCTTTGCGCTTGCGGGCTGCCTGGAAGGCCACATGCGCGATGCGCTCGATCTCTGGCTTGGAATAGCGCATGGTGTCAAACGCTTCTTCGGCACCGGGGAAGTGGCCGTCGGTGGCGATGCGGCGACCGCGTGGCTGGCCGAAATAAATGTCACCCGTGAGCTCGCGGATGATCAGGATGTCCAGACCCGAAATCAGCTCGGGCTTGAGGCTCGATGCGCCGACCAATTGCTCGTAGCAAATGGCGGGGCGGAAGTTGGCAAACAGGCCCATGTTTTTGCGCAAGCCCAAAATGGCTTGCTCGGGGCGCAGAGGCCGTTCGAGCTTGTCGTATTTCCAGTCGCCCACCGCGCCAAACAGCACGGCATCACTGTCCATGGCCAGCTTGAGCGTGGCTTCGGGCAGGGGGTGGCCATAGGCGTCGTAAGCGGCACCACCGACCAAGGCGGTTTCCATCTCGAACTTCAGGTCGAGCACATTCAGGACTTTGACGGCTTCGGCGACGATTTCGGTGCCGATGCCATCACCGGGGAGGACTGCGATTTTCATGGGTATTCCAGGGTACTTTTATGCGTTGACAGCGGTGTGCGCCAGCCACGGCTTGGTGGCCAAGCGTTCGGCTTCAAAGGCCTTGATCTTGTCGGCATGGCGCAGGGTCAGGCCAATGTCGTCCAGGCCGTTGAGCAGGCAGTACTTGCGGAAGGCCTGCACTTCGAACGGTATTTCTTCGCCTTGGGGCTTGACGATCACTTGGCGCTCCAAGTCGACGGTGAGCTGGTAGCCCGGGAAGGCGGCGATTTCGTCGAACAACTGGGCCACGACGGCTTCGGGCAGCACGATGGGCAGCAGGCCGTTTTTGAAGCAGTTGTTGAAGAAGATGTCGGCAAAGCTGGGTGCGATCACGGCGCGAAAACCGTATTGGTCAATGGCCCAGGGCGCATGCTCGCGCGAGGAGCCGCAGCCAAAGTTTTTGCGGGCCAACAAAACGCTGGCACCTTGGTAGCGCGGTTGGTTCAGCACGAAGTCTGGGTTGGGCTTTCGGCTGGCCGGGTCCTGGCCGGGGTAGCCCACGTCCAGATAGCGCCATTCGTCGAACAGGTTAGGGCCAAAGCCGGTTTTGCGGATCGACTTCAGGAATTGCTTGGGAATGATGGCGTCGGTGTCCACGTTGGCGCGGTCCATCGGGGCCACCAGGCCTTTGAGGAGAGTGAATTTTTGCATGGCTTTATTTCTTGGCAGCGCCTTCAATGGTGGAGCCCAGTTTTTCAATATCTTGTCCGATGCCGCGCATGGTGTTGCACGCGGCCAGACTCAGCACAGAGGCGATCAGGATCAGGCGGATCAGGGTTTTCATGACCAGGCTCCTTGGGTTCAGGCGAATTTACGAATGTCGACAAAGTGGCCGTGGATAGCCGCAGCAGCAGCCATTGCGGGGCTCACCAAGTGGGTGCGACCCCCAGCGCCTTGACGGCCTTCGAAATTTCGGTTGCTGGTAGAGGCGCAGCGCTCGCCGGCCTCCAGGCGGTCGGCGTTCATGGCCAAGCACATCGAGCAGCCGGGCTCACGCCACTCAAAGCCTGCGGCCTTGAAGATTTCATGCAAGCCTTCTTGCTCAGCTTGTACTTTGACCAAGCCGGAGCCCGGCACCACCATGGCCAGTTTGACGTTTTTCGCCACTTTTTGGCCGAGCTTTTTGACCACGGCAGCGGCCTCGCGCATGTCTTCGATGCGGCTGTTGGTACAAGAGCCGATGAAGACTTTGTCGATGGTGATGTCGGACAGCGCCTTACCGGGCTGCAGGCCCATGTAGGTCAGTGCCCGCTCGATGGCGTCGCGCTTGACATCGTCTTTTTCTTTGTCCGGGTCAGGCGTGTGGCCGTCGATGCCCAGCACCATCTCGGGCGAGGTGCCCCAAGTCACTTGCGGCACGATGGCGCTGGCGTCCAGCTCCACCACGGCGTCAAAGTGCGCACCAGCGTCGGATTGCAAGCTTTTCCAATAAGTCACTGCCTGGTCCCACTCCGCACCACCGACGAACTGGCCCGTTTTCGGATCGGTGCCTGGTGAGAGCAAACGGCCTTTGACGTACTCGATGGTCTTGTCGTCCACCGCCACCAAACCAGCGCGTGCGCCGCCTTCGATGGCCATGTTGCAGACCGTCATGCGGCCTTCCATGCTCAAGCTGCGGATGGCCGAGCCTGCGAATTCGATGGTGTAGCCGGTGCCGCCTGCGGTACCGATCTTGCCGATGATGGCCAACACAATGTCTTTGCCGGTCACGCCTTTGGCCAATGTGCCCTCGACCTTGATGAGCATGTTCTTGGCTTTTTTGGCCAGCAGGGTCTGGGTGGCCATGACGTGCTCGACCTCAGAGGTGCCGATGCCGTGGGCCAGTGCACCAAATGCACCGTGGGTGGAGGTGTGCGAGTCACCGCAGACCACGGTCATGCCGGGCAGGGTGGCACCGTTTTCCGGGCCGATGACGTGCACGATGCCCTGGCGCTTGGACAGGAAGGGGAAAAAGGCTGCCGAGCCGTATTCCTTCATGTTCGCGTCGAGCGTGGTGATTTGTTCTTTGCTGATGGGGTCTGTGATGCCGTCGTAGCCCATCTCCCAACCGGTGGTGGGGGTGTTGTGGTCGGCGGTGGCCACGATGGAGCTGACGCGCCAGACTTTGCGGCCCGCTTGGCGAATGCCTTCGAAGGCTTGAGGACTGGTGACTTCGTGTACCAAATGACGGTCAATGTAGAGGACGGAGGTGCCGTCTTCTTCGGTGTGGACGACGTGTTCGTCCCAGATCTTGTCGTAGAGCGTGCGTGCCATGGAGCTTCCTTGCTGTGCAGCCTGCCATTTTATGCGGTTCGCATGACTTCTTTGTCGCGTTGGCTGATGCTGAGCCATGGTTTGTGGAAACGGACAGATGAAGTGTCACCCTTGCGTGGACTTGAGTGGCCGAATCCGGGGTCTGGCAGGCCTCATCAGTCGCTTCGCGCCAGCAAATCGGCCAGTCAGGCCCCGGACCCGTCCCCTCAAGTTGTGGTGATTTGTAGGTCGGTGGCTTCAGTCCCGACAGCGGGTCAATGGCACCGTGCCGGGGGCTAAATCCGCCAACCTAGCGCGTTCCATGTGAGCGCAGTGATCATAAAAAAAGCCCGCACAAGGCGGGCTTTGGGCTTCGGTTAAAAACCGATCAACGCTGCACGTCGCGGCGTGGTGAGCCGGTGAACAACTGACGTGGGCGGCCGATTTTGTACTCGGGGTCGCTGATCATTTCGTTCAGTTGCGCGATCCAGCCGACGGTGCGGGCCAGGGCGAAGATGCCGGTGAACAGGTTCACTGGAATGCCGATGGCGCGTTGCACGATGCCGGAGTAGAAGTCCACGTTGGGGTAGAGCTTGCGGCTGACGAAGTATTCGTCTTCCAGAGCGATTTTTTCCAACTCTTTGGCCAACTTGAACAGGGGGTCGTTTTCCAGGCCCAGTTCTTTCAGCACTTCGTCGCAAGTTTCTTGCATCAACTTGGCGCGTGGGTCGTAGTTTTTATACACGCGGTGACCGAAGCCCATCAGCTTGACGCCGGAGTTCTTGTCTTTCACCTGGTTCATGAATTCACCAACCTTGGAGACACCGCCCATTTTCTGGATGTCTTCCAGCATGTTCAGGCAAGCCTCGTTAGCGCCGCCGTGTGCTGGGCCCCACAGGCAGGCCACGCCCGCTGCAATGGCTGCAAACGGATTGGTGCCGGACGAGCCGCACAGGCGCACGGTCGATGTCGAGGCGTTTTGCTCGTGGTCTGCGTGCAGGGTGAAGATGCGGTCCATGGCGCGTTCGAGCACGGGGTTGACCTTGTACTCTTCGCAAGGAGTGCCAAACATCATGCGCAGGAAGTTGCCTGCGTAAGACAGGTCGTTGCGGGGGTACATGAAGGGCTGACCGACGCCATATTTGTAGGCCATGGACACCAGCGTAGGCATCTTGGCGATCAAGCGGATCGCGGCGATGTGGCGGTGTTCAGGGTTGTTGATGTCGGTGCTGTCATGGTAGAAGGCCGACAAAGCGCCCACCAGACCGGTCAACACGGCCATGGGGTGAGCATCACGACGGAAGCCGCGCAGGAAAAACTGCATCTGCTCGTTCACCATGGTGTGGTTGTTCACCAGCTTGTGGAAGTCCTTGCTTTGCTGGCCGACAGGCAATTCGCCGTTCAGCAACAAGTAGCAGGTGTCCAGGTAGTCGGCTTTGTTGGCCAGTTGTTCGATGGGGTAGCCACGGTACAGCAGCTCGCCTTTGTCACCATCAATGTAGGTGATCGCCGATTGGCAAGATGCCGTCGACAAGAAGCCAGGATCGTAGGTGAACATGCCGGTTTGTGCGTACAGCTTGCGGATGTCGATCACGTCAGGACCGATGTTGCCCGAGTAAACGGGCATGTCGATGCTGGGGCTGCCATTGGAGAACGACAGGGTGGCTTTGTTATCAGCGAGTTTCATGGTGGGTTTCCTCTAAATTTCCAGGTGTGAACCATTTCGGGTTCACGCTCTCAGCATGTCCAGGACTTCACGCACCTCTTCGGTGCTGATCTCGGGCTGCAGTGCCTTGCGGCGCAACAGCAAGTCCATGAGATCGTTGTCTGACAGGTCCATCAGCACGTACATGCCCCGGGCCTGACCAACTGTCAAGCAAGCTGCATGCCGGTTGAAGAAGCGCTCGATGAACAAATCGTTTTCGAGCAATCCGCGACGGCTGCGCCAACGCAGCTTGCTCAGCGACCGCTCGCTCAAAGGAGCGAGGCGGTCAGCGCCGACCAGAGACGCGTCTTCCAGGATAGGGGTGACGGTCATCAGACAGCGCGGCGAACCATCATCTCTTTGATCTTGCCAATCGCCTTGGTGGGGTTCAGACCCTTGGGGCAGACATCGACGCAGTTCATGATGGTGTGGCAGCGGAACAGACGGTAAGGGTCTTCCAGGTTGTCCAAGCGCTCGGCGGTGGCTTCGTCGCGGCTGTCGGCAATGAAGCGGTAGGCTTGCAGCAGACCGGCTGGGCCCACGAACTTGTCGGGGTTCCACCAGAAGCTGGGGCAGCTGGTCGAGCAGCTGGCGCACAAGATGCATTCGTACAGACCGTTGAGCTCATCACGCTCTTCCGGGCTTTGCAGGCGCTCGGTTTCGGGTGGGATGTTGCTGTTGATCAAGTAAGGCTTGATCGAGTGGTACTGCTTGAAGAACTGGGTCATGTCCACGATCACGTCGCGAATCACGGGCAGACCTGGCAGCGGCTTCAACACGATGGTACCGGGCAGGGTGTTCATGTTGGTCAGGCAAGCCAGACCGTTTTTGCCGTTGATGTTCATCGCGTCCGAACCGCACACGCCTTCGCGGCAAGAGCGGCGGAAGGAAATGGTGGGGTCAACTGCCTTGAGTTTCATCAGGGCGTCCAGCAACATGCGTTCGTTGCCGTCCAGTTCGACCTGGATGGTTTGCATGTAAGGCTTGGCGTCCTTATCGGGGTCGTAGCGGTAGATCTGAAAAGTGCGTAGGGTCATGGAAGAACTCCTGTTGGATTCTGGTGGTGGACTGCAGGCCTTGGGCGAGCGGTCCAGACAATCTTTAGAACGTGCGAACCTTGGGTGGCACAGAGTCCACGGTCAGGGGTTTGAGTTTCACAGGCTTGTAAGTCAGGCTGTTCGATTCGCTGTGCCACAGGGTGTGTTTCATCCAGTTGGCATCATCGCGACCCAATGGTGCGATTGGATCGTCCACTGCACGCTCGTAGTCGCTCACGGTGTGGGCGCCACGGCATTCGCGGCGTGCTGCAGCCGAGACCATGGTGGCCTGTGCGCTTTCGATCAGGTTTTCCACTTCCAGCGCTTCGATGCGGGCGGTGTTGAACACTTTGGAAGTGTCTTTCAGGCCGATCGCATTGACACGCTCGCGGATGGCGGCGATCTTTTGCACGCCTTCGTCCATGCTGGCTTGAGTGCGGAACACGCCAGCGTGTTGCTGCATGACTGCACGCATGTCGTTGGCCACGTCCTGGGCGTATTCGCCGCCACGGCCTTCGAGCTTGTTCAGGCGTTCCAGTGTGAGGTCGGTGGCATTGGCCGGCAAGGGCTTGTGCGATTTGGTCTTGGAGGCGAAGTCGACAATGTGGTTGCCTGCAGCGCGGCCAAACACCAGCAAGTCGAGCAGCGAGTTGGTGCCCAAGCGGTTGGCGCCGTGCACCGAGACGCAAGAGCATTCGCCCACAGCGTACAAGCCGTTGACGACCGCGTTGTTGTCGGTGGCGTTTTGTGTGACCACTTGACCGTTGATGTTGGTCGGGATGCCGCCCATTTGGTAGTGAATGGTCGGCACAACGGGGATCGGCTCTTTGGTGATGTCGACGTTGGCGAAGTTGACGCCGATTTCGTACACCGAGGGCAGGCGTTTGTGGATGGTGTCGGCGCCCAGGTGATCCAGCTTGAGCAACACGTGGTCTTTGTTCGGACCGCAGCCACGGCCTTCCTTGATCTCTTGGTCCATGCAGCGGGACACGAAGTCGCGTGGGGCCAGATCTTTCAGGGTGGGCGCATAGCGCTCCATGAAGCGTTCGCCATTGCTGTTGAGCAAGATCGCGCCTTCGCCGCGGCAGCCTTCGGTCAACAACACGCCAGCACCGGCCACGCCGGTGGGGTGGAATTGCCAGAACTCCATGTCTTCGAGTGGAATGCCTGCGCGAGCCGCCATGCCCAAACCGTCGCCAGTGTTGATGAAGGCGTTGGTCGATGCGGCATAAATGCGGCCTGCGCCACCCGTGGCCATCAGCACGGTTTTGGCGTGCAAGACGTGCAGGTCACCGGTTTCCATTTCGAGTGCGGTCACGCCGACCACGTCGCCTTCGGCGTCACGGATCAGGTCAAGGGCCATCCACTCCACGAAGAAGCTGGTTTTGGCGGCGACGTTTTGCTGGTACAGGGTGTGCAGCATGGCGTGACCGGTGCGGTCAGCGGCAGCGCAAGCGCGTTGCACGGGCTTTTCGCCGTAGTTGGCGGTGTGGCCACCAAAGGGGCGCTGGTAAATGGTGCCGTCCGGGTTGCGGTCAAAAGGCATGCCCATGTGCTCCAAGTCATAGACGACCTTGGGTGCTTCGCGGCACATGAATTCGATGGCATCTTGGTCGCCGAGCCAGTCGGAGCCCTTGATGGTGTCGTAGAAGTGGTAGTGCCAGTTGTCGTCGGACATGTTGCCCAGCGATGCACCGATGCCGCCTTGGGCCGCCACAGTGTGCGAACGGGTGGGGAACACTTTGGACAGCACGGCCACGTTCAGGCCAGCGCGGGCCAGTTGCAGCGAGGCACGCATGCCCGAACCACCGGCGCCGATGATCACGACGTCAAATTTGCGGGTGGTGATTTGATCTTTGGTATAGCTCATGGTTTCTCAATCTTGTTATGAGTTCAGCTCAATCGCGGGCGATCACAAGCGCCAGAGGGCTTGCACAGCCCAGCCGGCACAGCCGATCAGCCAGACCAGTGTGAAAACGTGCAAAACCAGGCGCACAGCCAAGGGTTTCACATAGTCCATCCAGATGTCGCGCATGCCCACCCAGACGTGGTACAGCAAAGAGAGGATGACGCAGAAGGTCAGGACCTTCATCCATTGGGAGGCAAAGATGCCGGCCCATTCTTCGTAGCCGATAGGGCCGGAGGTGAAGATCACCTGGGCCAACAAGATCACGGTGAAAAGGGCCATCAGGGTGCCGGTCACGCGTTGTGCGAGCCAGTCACGAAAGCCGTAGCCTGCACCAGTGACGATGCGTTTGGAGCCGTAGTTGACGGACGACATAGGTCAGTTTCCTTTTGTTGTTCTGTGGGGCTGATCAGTACAGGCCAAACATCTTGGCACCCAGCACAGCGGTCAGGCCGATGCTGAGAGTCAAAGTGACGATGGCCGAAGATTTGCCGAATTCTTTGGTCACGGCATGGCACACGTCCATGTACAGGTGGCGCAAACCGGCGATGAAGTGGTGCAAATAGGCCCAGATCAAGGCCAAAGCCACCAGTTTCATGAACCAGCCCGGCACAAAGCCGATGCCGATATTGAAAGCGGCTGAGAGTTTCGCGAAAGAAATCTCTGACGTGATGGAACTGTCAAACATCCAGATGATGAGTGGCATCAACAAAAACATCAGGAAACCGCTGATGCGGTGCAAGATGGAAACAAAGCCCGCTGCCGGAAGGCGGTAGGTGGGCAAGTCTTTCAGGGCGTTGATGTTGCGGAATTCAGGCCGCTTTCGAGCGAGTTCAGTCATGTGGGTACTTTCTGGGTGTAACGCGTTCGTAATTTGGGTGACAAACCGGTGGATTCTATTGCAACGCAACAAACTGACATGAGCATTGCACACGAGGTGCACTGGGAGATTTTTTCAATCGAGCCGGGTGGGTCAGCTCAAGGCATTGCGGTAGTGGTGGCTTTCGGTGCGGTAAAAGCCGCGCCGCAGCTCCATGGGGGTGTCGTTGTAGGTATAAGCAATGCGTTCGACGCTCAACAAAGGGGTTCCTGAGGCAATCTGCAGCAATTGGCTTTGGGCTTCGTCGGGCAGCACGGCGCGAATTTTTTCATCGGCACGGACCATGCGCACGCCAAATTCGGTTTCAAACAGGGCGTACATGGGGCCGTGGTATTCGGCCAGGCGCTCGGCTGTCAGGCCTTTGAAGGGGCCGCCGGGCAGCCACAAGTCTTCAAGAATGGTGGGGACGCCCGCAAAAGACAGCACACGGCGAACCTGCAAAACGGCATCGCCAGCCCTGAGGGCCAGTGCGCGAGCGATGTCGGCCGTGGCGCGTAAGCGCTTGCAATCGACGATTTCACGTTGGGCCGGGCCTTCGGCGTCGAGATTGCCGCTGTCCGGAACCAATTTGAGAAAACGGTATTGAACATGGTGCTCGGCATGCGTGGCGACAAATGTGCCTTTGCCTTGGCGACGCACCAGCAGGTTGTCGCCAGCCAGCTCGTCGATGGCTTTGCGGACAGTGCCCTGGCTGACCCGGTAGCGGGCAGCCAATTCCATCTCACTGGGAATCGACTCGCCGGGTTTCCACTCGCCAGACTGCAGGTTTTGCAGGATCAATCCCTTGATTTGCTGGTACAGCGGGCTGAACGCGGGTGTCAGCGCCGAAGATTCGGCGTCTGAAAAGCTGCTGTCTGCCGATGGGGATGTGTTGTTCATGGGGCTTGAATTTGGCGTGCAGGTCAGTTGCACGTCAGGAGCGACATCATATCTTATATAAGACATAAGACAAATTGACGAATCAGGGTTTTCGCGGGTACACTCCCCAGCTGTTTGCTTGCGGTCATCTCAACTTGGTCGGGATTGATGCGCGGGTCCGGTGCGCCGGACAGACCTGCTGACAAAAGTTGTCGGCCAGGGCTGCGACCCTTGTTTTCAACACTTCTGGAGTTTCCACCATGAGCAAAAAGCCCGTCCGCGTTGCCGTTACCGGCGCAGCAGGTCAAATCGGTTACGCATTGTTGTTCCGCATCGCCTCTGGCGAAATGCTGGGCAAAGACCAGCCCGTCATCCTGCAGTTGCTGGAAGTGCCCGTCGAAGGCCCCCAAAAAGCCCTGCGCGGCGTGATGATGGAATTGGAAGACTGCGCATTCCCCTTGTTGGTGGGCATGGAAGCCCATGGCGACCCGATGACGGCTTTCAAAGACGTCGACTATGCTTTGTTGGTCGGCTCGCGCCCACGCGGTCCAGGCATGGAGCGTGCCGAGTTGCTCGCCATTAACGGCGCCATCTTCACTGCACAGGGCAAGGCCCTGAACGCTGTGGCTTCGCGTGATGTGAAAGTGCTGGTCGTGGGCAACCCCGCCAACACCAACGCTTACATCGCCATGAAGGCCGCTCCTGATCTGAAGCCAGGCAACTTCACTGCCATGCTGCGTTTGGACCACAACCGCGCTGCTTCGCAAATCGCTGCCAAGACCGGCAAAGCCGTGGCCGATATCGAAAAATTGTGCGTGTGGGGCAACCACTCGCCCACCATGTACGCTGATTACCGCTTCGCCACCATCAAGGGCGAGTCGGTCAAGACCATGATCAACGACCAGGAATGGAACGCCAACGTGTTCTTGCCCACCGTCGGCAAGCGTGGCGCGGCCATCATCGAAGCGCGTGGCCTGTCTTCGGCAGCCTCAGCTGCCAACGCGGCCATCGACCACATGCGCGATTGGGCTTTGGGCACCAACGGCAAGTGGGTCACCATGGGCATCCCATCGCAAGGCTGGTACGGCATCCCCAAAGATGTCATGTTCGGCTTCCCTGTCACTTGCGAAAACGGCCAATACACCGTGGTTGAAGGTCTGGAAATCGACGCGTTCAGCCAAGGCTGCATTGACAAGACTCTGAAAGAGTTGACCGACGAGCAAGCTGGCGTTGCTCACTTGATCTGATTCTCAGCAGAGAAACAGAGTGACCCATCCGCGCGATATTTTGCTGGGGGCGCAAGCCGGTAGCGTTCAGCTGCCGGTGTGTGACCATTACAGCGGAGTGGAGGCGCGGATGCGCAAAAGCCTGCAATTGCAGGCTGAAATGACCCAAGAGTTCGGCACTTGCGTCTTTGATGTCACCCTCGATTGCGAAGACGGCGCGCCCATCGGTGGCGAAGCCGAACACGCGGCACTGGTCACAGAAATGGCGCTCGCCACGACCGCTGCCACACCGGATGCGCGCATTGCTGTGCGCGTTCATCCTGTCGATCACCCCAGTTTTGACGCCGACATGGCCCACGTTGCAGGTCGCGCGGGGCGGGTTTTGACGCACATCATGGTGCCCAAGGTCGAATCCGTGGCCGACGTCGATCGTGCCCAAGCTGCCCTGATCAACGCGGGTGCCGCAGACTTGCCTTTGCACGTGCTGATCGAGTCGCCCGCCGCCGTGCACCGCGCTTTTGACATCGCTGCCCATCCCCGCGTGCAGTCGATCAGCTTTGGCCTGATGGATTTTGTCTCCGCCCATGGCGGCGCGATTCCCGCCGATGGCATGGGTATCCAAGGCCAGTTCACCCACCCCTTGGTGCTGCGCGCCAAGCTCGAGATCGCCAGCGCCTGCCACGCGCACGGCAAGGTGCCGTCGCACTGCGTGGTCACTGAATTCAAAAACGCCGATGCTGTTCGCATGGCGGCCCAAAAAGCGGCGCAAGAGATGGGTTACACCCGCATGTGGAGCATCCATCCTGATCAGATTCGCCCGATCTTGGAGGCCATGGCCCCCAGCGAAGCGCAAATCGACCAAGCCAGCGAGATCATTTTGGCCGCACAGGCCGCCCAATGGGCCCCCATTAGCCACGCCGGGCAATTGCACGACCGGGCCAGCTACCGGTTTTTCTGGCAACTGCTGGAGCGCGCACACCAAACCGGTCGCCCCTTGCCAGGGGCCATCCAGGCATTTTTTGCCGTGACAGGCAGGCGATGATGGGCTATTCGATGAAAGTGCTGCTCATGTTCAAAACCTTCCTGTTTGCTTTTGTGGTTTGGTCTGGCGTTTGCCTGGCCGAGACCGCCGTGGTCAAAAAACAGGCCGCACATCCCGTTGCAAAGGCGCGCACAGCATCGGCCAGCACCCGCGCCACCACCGCAGCGCAGGCCCGCTTGGCCGCCGAAGCCACAGCCGCTTTGCAAGCCCAAGCAATTTCAGATGCGGCCACCAACCTTCGCACACCAGAGCGTAAGGCCGCGTCCTTGCCCCCAGTGCCGGCGGTTTCTGCGTTGGCACCTTCAGTTCGCCCAGGTGCGCAAACCGACCTGAACCTTGAAGAGTTGGCAATTGCCGAGCGCATCCATCAAGGTGTGATGCCCTGCGAACTGGGGGCCAGCGTCCGGCTCGAAGCCGATGCCGCCAAGCCCGGCTACTTCCATGTATTGGGCAAAGGTTTTCGCTATCACATGCAACCGGTACGTACCAGTTCCGGGGCCATCCGCCTTGAAGACAAAAAAGCCGGTGCAGTTTGGCTGCAACTGGCCAATAAATCCATGCTCATGGACCAGACCAAAGGCCGTCGCTTGGCCGATGAGTGTGCGAACCCCGAGCAAGTGGCCTTTGCCGAAACCATGAAAACCAATCCCCCGCCCAGCCTGATCGATACGACAGGCATGGGGCGATAAATCTTGAAACCTTGACTGACAGGAGAAAAAACCATGTTGAAAGCCTACCGTGACCATGTGACCGAGCGCGCAGCGCTGGGTATCCCGCCACTGCCTTTGGACGCCAAGCAAACGGCTGAATTGATCGAACTGATCAAAGCACCCGCAGTAGGCGAAGAAGCGTTCTTGATGGACTTGCTGACGCACCGCGTGCCACCGGGCGTGGACGATGCCGCCAAAGTCAAGGCGTCCTTTTTGGCCGCTGTGGCGCACGGCGAGATCCAAGTTGCTTTGATCTCCAAATCCAAGGCCGCCGAGTTGCTCGGCACCATGGTGGGTGGCTATAACGTGCACCCCCTGATCGAATTGCTCGACGACGCAGAAGTGGCCGCCGTGGCCGCGCAAGCCTTGAAGAAAACTTTGTTGATGTTTGACTTTTTCAACGACGTCGCTGAAAAAGCCAAGGCCGGCAACGCCAAAGCCAAAGAAGTCATGCAAAGCTGGGCCGATGCCGAGTGGTTCACCACACGCCCTGAAGTCGAGAAAAAAATCACCATCACCGTGTTCAAGGTGCCTGGCGAAACCAACACCGACGACTTGTCTCCAGCGCCTGACGCCTGGAGCCGTCCAGACATCCCATTGCACTACTTGGCGATGTTGAAGAACACCCGCGAAGGTGCAGCGTTCAAGCCCGAAGAAGACGGCAAGCGCGGCCCCATGGCCATGATTGAAGAGCTGAAGAAAAAAGGCAACTTGGTGTCTTATGTCGGCGACGTGGTCGGCACTGGCTCTTCACGCAAGTCGGCCACCAACAGCATCATCTGGGGCTTTGGTGAAGACATTCCGTTTGTGCCCAACAAGCGTTTCGGTGGTGTCACTTTGGGCGGCAAGATTGCCCCTATCTTCTTCAACACGCAAGAAGATTCGGGCGCGCTGCCGATCGAAGTGGACGTGACCGCACTCAACATGGGTGACGTGGTCGACGTATTGCCCTACGAAGGCAAGATCGTGCGCAACGGTGAAACCGTGACCACATTCCAGCTCAAGAGCGATGTGCTGTTTGACGAAGTGCGCGCTGGTGGCCGTATCAACCTGATCATTGGCCGCAGCTTGACCGCCAAGGCGCGCGAGTTCTTGGGCTTGCCCGTCTCCACTGTGTTCCGTTTGCCGACTGCGCCGATCAGTACCCAAGCCGGTTTCACATTGGCGCAAAAAATGGTGGGCCGTGCCGTTGGTTTGCCAGAAGGCCAAGGCGTTCGCCCTGGCACTTACTGCGAACCCAAAATGACCACTGTGGGTTCGCAAGACACCACAGGCCCCATGACCCGCGACGAGTTGAAAGACCTGGCTTGCCTGGGCTTCTCGGCCGACATGGTCATGCAATCGTTCTGCCACACAGCGGCCTACCCCAAGTCTGTTGACGTGAAAACGCACCGCGAACTGCCTGCGTTCATCAGCAACCGCGGCGGCGTGTCCCTGCGTCCCGGTGACGGCGTGATTCACTCCTGGTTGAACCGTTTGTTGTTGCCTGACACCGTCGGCACCGGCGGCGACTCGCACACCCGTTTCCCCATCGGTATCAGCTTCCCCGCCGGTTCGGGCTTGGTGGCCTTCGGTGCAGCCACCGGCGTGATGCCTTTGGACATGCCCGAGTCCATCCTGGTTCGCTTCAAAGGCGAAATGCAACCCGGCGTGACCTTGCGCGACTTGGTTCATGCCATTCCTTTGTACGCGATCAAGCAAGGTTTGTTGACGGTGGCCAAGGCCGGCAAGATCAACGAATTCTCAGGCCGTATCCTGGAAATCGAAGGCCTGCCCAACCTCAAGGTTGAGCAAGCGTTTGAATTGTCTGACGCGTCTGCCGAGCGTTCTGCCGCCGGTTGCTCGATCAAGCTCAACAAAGAGCCTGTGGCCGAGTACCTGAAGTCCAACGTGGTTCTGATGAAGAACATGATCGCCGACGGCTACGCCGATGCACGCACTTTGGCCCGCCGCATCGAGAAAGTCGAAGCCTGGTTGGCCGCACCCGAATTGCTCGAAGCCGACAAAAACGCAGAATACGCGCACGTCATTGAAATCGATTTGGCCGACATCAAAGAGCCTATCGTTTGCTGCCCGAACGATCCGGACGACGCCAAGTTCTTGTCTGAAGTGTCTGGCACCAAGATCGACGAAGCCTTCATCGGTTCTTGCATGACCAACATTGGCCACTTCCGTGCAGCCGCCACACTGCTCGGCGGTCAACGTGACATTCCCGTCAAGCTGTGGGTGGCACCCCCAACCAAGATGGACGAAAGCGAGTTGATCAAAGAAGGCCACTACGCCGCATTTGGCACCGCTGGTGCGCGCACCGAAATGCCAGGCTGCTCTTTGTGCATGGGCAACCAAGCACAAGTGCGCGAAGGCGCGACGGTGGTGTCCACTTCCACACGCAACTTCCCCAACCGGTTGGGCAAGAACACCAACGTGTACTTGGCATCTGCTGAGTTGGCGGCCATCACCTCGAAGATGGGCAAGTTCCCAACGGTGGCCGAATACCATGAAGCCATGGGCGTGGTGAACAAAGACGGTGCTGCCATTTACAAGTACCTGAACTTCAACCAGATCGAAGAGTACGTGGAAAACGCCAAGGGTGTGACTGCCTGAGTCCGGTTGTGATCTCAATGCTTTGAGGTCAGAATGAAAAAGCCCCGCCAGTGCAAACTGTGCGGGGCTTTTCTTTTGGCGAACGCTGTAAGACGGGTTTTGCGGTCCGACCAGAATGGTCAAAACATCCGAGCGATCAGTGCGCCATCAGCCGGGCCCTGCATCGGAATCCACACCCTGAGTGGGCTGCCGGGGGCCACCTCAATGGCTTCTCCTTTGACGTTCTTCATGGCCTTGAGTTGCACCTTGCGGTTGCCGCTGGGGTGAATGATTTCAATCGTGTCGCCCACCGAAAACTTGTTCTTGGTTTCCACCTCGGCCCAGTCGCCTTGCACGCCGCGCACCTCGCCCACAAACTGGCTGCGGTGGCCGACCGAGTGGCCGGTTTCGTAGTTTTGATAGTCCTGCGCGGGGCGGCGCTCTAAAAAGCCAGAGGTGTAGCCGCGTGAGGCCAGGCCATCGAGTTCGCTGATGAGCTCGGGGTTGAAGGGCCGGCCCGCCACGGCGTCGTCGATGGCGCGGCGGTACACCTGCGCGGTGCGGCTGACGTAATACAGGCTCTTGGTGCGGCCTTCGATCTTGAGCGAGTCCACGCCGATCTTGACCAGCCGCTCAATCAGCTCGACCGCGCGCAGGTCTTTGCTGTTCATGATGTAGGTGCCGTGCTCGTCTTCCATGATGGGCATGAGCTGGCCGGGGCGACCGGCCTCTTCAATCAGGTAGACCTTGTCGGCAGCAGGGTGGCGCTGGCCGTCGCCGCAGGCTGAGAAGTTTTTCTCGGCGGCTTCTTGCTCTTGCTCGAAGCTGAAGTCGCCGTCCATACGGGTCGGTTTGACCTCGCCCGAATCGGTCTCGTCGGTGGCTTCTTGTGTGTCATAGCTCCAGCGGCAGGCGTTGGTGCAAGTGCCTTGGTTGGGGTCTCGCCGGTTGAAGTAGCCCGACAGCAGGCAGCGGCCCGAGTAGGCGATGCACAGCGCGCCGTGCACAAAAACTTCGAGCTCCATATCGGGGCATTCTTGGCGGATTTTTTCGACTTCGTCCAGGCTCAGTTCGCGGCTCAAAATGATGCGGGCCACGCCCATTTTTTGCCAAAACTTCACCGCCGCCCAGTTGACGGTGTTGGCCTGCACCGAAAGATGGATGGGCATCTCGGGCCATTTCTCGCGCACCATCATGATCAGGCCAGGGTCGGCCATGATCAGGGCGTCGGGCTTCATGGCGATCACCGGCTCGATGTCGCGCAGGTAGGTGCGCACTTTGTCGTTGTGCGGCAGCAAGTTGCTGGTGACAAAAAACTTTTTCCCACGCGCATGGGCTTCGGCAATGCCGATGCCGATTTGCTCCAGCTTGAATTCGTTGTTGCGTGCCCGCAGGCTGTAGCGCGGCTGGCCCGCATAAATCGCGTCGGCACCAAAGTCGTAAGCGGCCCGCATTTTGTCGAGCGAGCCAGCAGGCAATAAAAGTTCAGGAGATTTGAGCATCGTCATGGTTTTCAATTGTCCAATCTTTGGGTGCAGTACGGCACCGTGCACAATTGATGTATGACAAGAAGCATGGCAAAAGGTGGGCTTAAACAGGTGTTGGTCGCAGGCGGCGGCATTGGTGGCTTGGCTGCTGCCGTGGCCTGTGCGCGGCAGGGCGTGCCGGTTCAGCTGCTGGAGCGGGCAACGCAGCTGAGCGAGGTGGGCGCTGGCATCCAGATCGGACCGAACGTGACGCGCATTTTGCAGGCCTGGGGTTTGGGCGATGCCTTGGCGCAAGTGGCGGCGTTTCCCAAGCTTTTGCAAGCCCGCGATGCCCAAACAGGGCGGGTGCTGGGCAGCTTGCGTTTGGGCGAGCGGGCTCAGGCACTTTACGGCGCGCCATACGCCACCATCCACCGGGCCGACTTGCAGGGCCTGTTGCAGGTTGCAGTCAAGGCCGCAGGTGTGGATGTGCAACTGGGGCAAACGGTGCAGGGCTGGCAAGCCGGTGCCCAAGGGCTGGATGTGCACAGCGCACAGGGGCAGCACTGGCAGGCCGATGCCTTGATCGGTGCCGATGGTGTGTGGAGCGCGGTGCGCCAGCAACTGCTGGGCGATGCGCCTGCCCGCTTCACGGGTCAGCTGGCGTACCGGGCCTTGGTGGCGCAAGCCGATTTGCCCGTGCATTTGCGCACCCATGAAGTCACGGTCTGGATGGGGCCGCGCCTGCATGTGGTGCATTACCCGGTGCGCGGCGGCGAATGGTTGAATTTGGTGGCCATCGTGCACGGCGACAAACCCGCGCACGCCGAGGCTTGGGACGCCGCAGGCCACACCCAAGCGCTGATGCAAGCGATGGGCGCCGTGTCGGGAGCAGTGGGACGCGATTTGCAAGAACGTCTGGCCTCGGTTTCGGCCTGGTGGCAATGGGCGCTGCACGACCGCGCGCCCTTGGCTTACGCGCATGAAATGGCCCAAGGACTGGTGGCCTTGCTGGGTGATGCCGCACACCCGATGCGGCCTTTTTTGGCGCAAGGCGCGGGCATGGCGATCGAAGACGCGCAGGTGCTGGCGCAGTGCTTGGCCCACGGTGCGGGCCGCGTGCCCGACCGTTTGCAGGCCTATGCCGAGCAGCGCTGGGCGCGCAACGCCCGTGTGCAGGCACGCGCCATCCGCAATGGCCAGATTTTTCACGCCCAAGGCGCATTGGCCTTGGGCCGCAACTGGGGCCTGCGCTTGGGGGGCGAACGCTTGATGGATCTGCCTTGGCTGTACAGCGGTATCTTGTAACGCGGTCCTCGAAGCGCCTGCGTTGGTCCCCTTAAACCACCAAAGGCAAAGCCCGCAGCCGTTTGCCCGTGAGCGCAAACAGGGCATTGCCCACAGCCGGGGCCACGGGCGGCACTGCCGGTTCGCCCACCCCTGCAGGCGCTCGGGTGCTGGGCACGATGTGGGTGTCCACCTGCGGTGCCTGCGCCAAGGTGATCAGCGGGTAAGCCGGAAAGTTGCTTTGCTGCACCACGCCTGCCACGATGTCGATCTTGCCGAAGAGTGCCGCGCTCAGGCCATACAGCACGCTGCTTTCGACCTGCTGGGCCACGGTGTCCGGGTTGACCACGGTGCCGCAGTCGATGGCGCAGACCACACGGTGCACGCGGATCTGGCCGTGGTCGAGCGACACTTCGGCCACTTGCGCGGTGATGGAGCCAAACGACTCGTGCAAGGCCAGGCCCTGTGCATGGCCCGCAGGCAAGGCTTTGCCCCAGCCCGCTTTGTCAGCGGCCAACTGGAGCACGGCGGCATAGCGCGGCGCTTCTTTGAGCCAGTGCAGGCGAAAAGCCAGAGGGTCTTGTCGGCTGGCAAGGGCCAGTTCGTCGATGAAGCTTTCGGAGAAAAAAGCGTTGTGCGAATGGCCGACCGAGCGCCAAAAACCGACCGGTACGCCTGACCGGGTGGCCACATGGCTCATGTGTTGGCTGGCAAAGCCGTAGGGCAGGTCAAACAGGCCTTCCGATGCGGTTTTGTCGGGCATGTCGATGGGGCCAGACAGGTGGGGCGCTGCACGCGCCATCCAGCGCGGGGTGATGGCGTCACCCGCCGATTTGATGCGCAGGCTGGTGACCGTGCCTTGGGGATCGAGCGAGGCCTGGAACTTGGCCAGGTGCATGGGGCGGTAAAAGTCGTGCGCCATGTCTTCTTCGCGCGACCAGCTCAGCTGCACAGGGACGCCGTTGCAGGCCATGGCTACTTGCACGGCTTGGCCCACAAAATCGACTTCGAGCCTGCGGCCAAAACCGCCGCCCAACAAAGTCACATGCACAGTGACTTGCTCTTCTTTGACGCCCGCCACTTTGGCCGCCATGGCGCGGGCCATTTGGGGCACTTGGGTGGGCACCCAAATCTCGACCCGCCCGTCTTTGACCTGCGCGGTGCAGTTCATGGGCTCCATGGTGGCGTGGGCCAAATAGGGCGCTTGGTACAGGGCATCGATGCGGCTGGCCGCGGCTTTTTCGGCCTGGGTGGGCACGCCTTGTTCATGGAAGGTGAAGCCGCTTTCGGTGTTCAAGGCCTTGAGCAAATCGGCTTGGATGCGGGTGGTGTCTGCAGCGCCAGCTGCGGGGGGCTGCCACTGCACTTTGACGGCTTGTGCGCCTTGCAACGCATGCCAAGTGGTGAGGCCCACCACGGCCAGACCGGCGGTGCCGCCACCCCAGGCGTCGAGCGGAACCACCTTGGACACACCGGGCAGTGCCAATGCCGCTTGGCTGTCCATGGACGCGGCTGACCCACCCAGCATGGGGCACATTTGCACGGTCGCAAACAGCATGCCCGGCAGGCGCACATCGGCCCCAAAACGGGCCTCGCCTGTCACTTTGGCAGGAATGTCGGTGCGGGGCGCGGCTTGGCCAATGAGCTTCCACTGCGCACGTGGTTTGGTGGTGATGCCGGTGGGCGTGGCACCCGCAGCAGCTGCGGCCATGTCGCCGAAGTGTGCGGACTTGCCCGAAGCATGCTTCATCAGGCCGTCGGCGATGGTGATATCGCTGGCAGGCACTTGCCAGGCCAGTGCCGCCGTTTGCACCAGGCTGGCCCGCGCTGTGGCCGCTGCCATGCGCAAAGGCTCCCACAGGTCGGCGATGCTGGACGAGCCCCCCGTGGCGTTGATGCCCAGCTCGCGGGCGATCTTGCCCACCAGCCATTCCCCCATTTTGATCTTGACGGGTTTGTGTTCGCCTTCGCTGTCCAGCGGGTGAAAAGGCAGGCTGGCCACCAGCATGGCCACGTTGCCATAAATGCTGTCGGCGCCCGCTTGTTCCAAGCGCACGCGGCTCAGCGGCACATCGAGCTCTTCGGCCACCAGCATGGCCAGCGCGGTGTGCACGCCTTGGCCCATTTCGCTGCGGGGCATGGCCAAGATGACGTCGCCGTCTGCAGCGATCTTGATCCAGCCGTTCAGGGCTACATCGCCTTGGCTGGGCAGCATCAAATCGGGGGAACCCAAGCGCGAGCGTGCAGGCATCACGCCCCAGCCCACCACCAAAGCCCCGGTTGCGCCCAAGGCGCTCAAGATCCAGGTGCGGCGTTTCATGCGGCACCGCCTTTCTGGGCGTTTGGCGACTGCATGGTTTTTGCCGCGCGGTGAATGGCCGCACGCACGCGTTGGTACGTGCCGCAGCGGCACAAATTGGTCATGGCCGCGTCAATCTGGGCGTCGCTGGGCTGGGGTGTTTTGTCCAGCAAGGCGGCGGCGGCCATCAACATGCCGCTTTGGCAATACCCGCATTGCGGCACTTGCTCTGCGATCCAGGCCGCTTGCAGCGGGTGGGGTTTTTCAGGGCTGCCCAAAGATTCAATGGTGCGGATGCGTTGGTGCG
>OFRD01000113.1_pt1 | contig 28330 bp, 21 predicted proteins | sample 1543041 | NCBI WGS metagenome assembly OFRD01 (sample SAMN07774234, study PRJEB24372) | wastewater metagenome | isolation source: Exp Tend CN 100WW | collected 2016-02
TTATTCTCGTTGGTTTGGTAAATTATATCCAGACCGCCCATCGACAACACTAATGCCAAAAAACCTAATTACTAACAATGGTACGACGCCATCAGAAACATTTTTTGCTGCCGAGCGCTCGGTCGTTGGGGACATCCATACATCCTCTACCCTCTGGCCGACAATACAAGCACTATGTGATGACTACAACGGCCGCTTTGTCGGCAGCGCTGATGAGCGCGGCGCAGCAAACTACATATCGAAGACCCTCGCAAGGCATGGGCTGTCAAATGTACACCTCGAAACTTTTCCGATCAATGGCTGGCGACGCGGACCAGCTGTATTGACTGCTGCTGGAAAAACATTTGAATGCATCGGACTCCCGGGGACACCGCCTTGTGACATAGACGCACCAATTATCAATGTCGCCAACGGCGAATCTCCAGATTTTGAGCAGGTTCGCAAAACCGCCAAAGGCAAACTGGCCTTAATACATGGGACTGGTTCACATCGGTTAGAAAAATACACTCGCGCAGTAATTGCGGGCTGTGCGGGTTTCATTTTCGGAGGCACAGAGCTGGGCTGCCTCCCCCCAACTGGAAGCCTTGAGTTTGGTGGCGCACCAGCACCTATTCCTGGGGTTGGTGTGTCACACGAAACACTCTTAAGACTTTGCAGACTGGCTGAAAATGGACCAGTGTACGGAAACCTTCAAATTAAAGCGCGGAAGTATCCAACAAAAGGATACAACGTTATTGCAGACATCCCCTCCGGCGAACCTCCACCATCAACTAGACAGCCGCCCCCGCTGTTGATGCTATGTGCCCATTACGATGGGCATGATATTGCACAAGGCGCAGTCGACAATGCGAGCGGAACCACCGCAGTAATAGAAGCTGCCCGTGCCTTGATGCAGGTTAAAGACCAGTTAAATATCGGGGTGAGAGTAGCGCTTTGGTCAGGCGAAGAAACCGGGATGCATGGCTCGGCAGCCTATACAAACACCCACAAACAAACTCTAGCGCAGATTAAGTTTGTCTTTAATTGTGACATTGTATCTAATTCGGGTAGCTTGTGGATGACAATCAATGGAGCTGACACTGATCGCACTGCCGATTGCTTGCGTGGCCTTGGCGCACACATGGTGCATAATCTTCAGGTCGACGGAAACAGCGTAATAGTTCCATATTCGGACCACTTCTCTTTTTACATGAAGGGAGTACCGGCTTTAATGCTGGCAACACCTCACGGTAAACATAACGGTATGGGACCACATACGTCTGGCGACACACTTGACAAGGTTGATGTGCAGAGTCTCCGCACGAGCACCGCTTATATTGCGCGCGCGATACTACACCTTGCACACAATCCCACCCTACTTCCTGCGCACCATGCGACACGGGCAGAACTGCAGACGGTCTTGCGCACCGCAGGTTTTGAACAACTCCTACGAGCTCAGGGACGTTGGCGTTTCTAGCCATGTCCCAGATTGCCGGAGCCCATAAGTTTTCTGGAGTCCTGTCACATAATGTGGTTCAATCCGAGACAATTGGATCGCCTCACCCTTTCATGTGCATCCACTGCGCAGGCCGATCAAAGCTCTCAGAAGGTACCCTGTATGTTACGTGGAGTCATGTCCAACATGGGTAGCCCCGATTGCAATACCTTAAACAAGGCCAAGTGCAGCGTAGCCTAACTAACTTTAAAAAACACCAATGCGTTACCTGATGAAGTAATTAAATGGGTAAGCACAATTTGTAGTTCACTCCAAGGGCGAACATAAAAGATGAAACATCCAATAACGGTAGTAGTTGATATTCGAGCCCAGGTAGGGGAGGGACCAATTTGGGATGCCAACACAAATCAGCTCTATTGGGTAGACATTATGTCTGGCATGTTATACTGCTACAATCCCATCAGCGGCACGAATCTCGGGTACAACGTTGGCCAACATGTTGGAACCGTTGTCACGCGCACATCCGGGGGACTGTTATTAGCGACGCAGAATGGATTTGCAGCCTACGACCTACTTGACCAGCGACTAACCGCTATTACTGACCCGGAATCCAATATACCAAACAACCGTTTTAATGACGGTAAGTGTGATCCAGCCGGGCGCTTCTGGGCCGGGACCATGGCCTATTCAAATCAAACAACGCAAGGCAGCCTCTACCGATTGGACACTGACCTTTCAGTCCATAAAATGCTCGGAAATATAGCGATATCGAATGGCATCGTATGGAGTCATGACCAAAAAATAATGTACTACATCGACTCCTTGGCAAACACAGTACGGGCGTTTGATTACGAAATAATCACAGGCGATATCACAAACGAAAGGGTTGTAGTGCAAGTACACGAGAACATGGGGGTACCAGACGGTATGGCCATCGACTCAAACGGCATGCTCTGGATTGCACACTTCGGTGGATCCTGTGTTCGATGCTGGGATAGCAGCACAGGCAGAATACTAGACCAAATTGAACTCCCAACAACACAGATCACAGCCTGCGCTTTTGGTGGAGAAGATCTATCCACTCTGTATATTACCAGCGCAGCACTCGGGTTAACCTCCAGCACTGAAGAGGCAACCCGCCTTGCAGGCAGTCTCTTTAGTGCTAAACCTGGGGTTAAAGGAACACCTACTTTTGCATTTAATGGATAGTACAACACCGGTGGCCTAGTCTTAGGTGTTTACTGAACCAAACACAGAAACAACAATCACCCAGTGAAATCTGAATTTTTTCTCCAAGTAAACACACCTGCACTAGAAATTCTCAGTCGCTATTCAACTGTAATAGAACGTTCATAAAATAACTAACGACAAATAGCTCTAGACCATAAGCCCGAAAACAAAGCTCCTAATGGCCATCCTATCGACCATTCAAGTTCCGTCAAATTATTTGTTCTGAAATTACTTTAATTTTCAGAAACATTAGTCAGGGGGCAGACTACTCCAAATCAATTAATCCAAGAAATGCTGTGAAGCACCCAACTAAACAATTACGAAATATGTGCATTGCATATAAACCTCGACAAGCAGAGGTGACCGGACACAAACACTCGCACCTTCACACCACAAGTTTGCACCCCACCTAAGACAACCGCGGTAAACATGGCAGATTTTTGCAATGCGATGCACTAAACGTAGGGTGGCACTACGTAGTAATGTTTGGTCTAGCTACCACACAATAAAGCACGGCCTTCAGCGCTTGTATGTTCGCGCAACCAACTTAATCACGCTAATAACGCCTCTACTAACACTTGCAGGGGCCTAGTTGTGACCTCGACATGATCGGTATGCACAAAACAGTTAATCTCGCTGCGGATGCCTAGCCCTTTTGCAATGGGGCTATCGTCAAAATTAATTTCAGGCAAATAAACACCGGGTTCAATCGTAAACATTACACCAGGCACCAATCGGCGGCGGTCCTGAGTTTCGGTGTTGTCAATGTTAACACCAATATGGTGGCCCATAGACCCCAAGCTATGTCCTGTGCGGTGAAGTATGGCGTGACCATAACCCAGAGTCTGAATCACAGACCGGCACACATCATCTACTTCAAAACCGTAAACAGCCTGTCCGGCACCAAAACGTTCCTGAATAAATTCCACTGCCCGATCTCGCGCGCGCCGCACGACTTCAAAAATTGATGACACGGAATCCGGCGTTTTGTTGCCACAATAGGCAGTCCAGGTACAATCAGCAAAACATGCATCCGGGTCCCCCGACTCGCGGTTCCACAGGTCTATAAGCACAACATCCCCAAATAAAATCGGGGAGTGCAATTTGGAACTGGGAAAGTAGTGGGGGTCAGCCGCATTACCGTTAACCGCGACAATAGATAGGGCTGGGTCCATTCCCGCAGACACAAACTGATCAGAAATATATTGTTGTGCAGAGTACTCTGTAATCGGCTCTCCGTTTCTCAACCGATCGGCTATCCAGGTAAATGCCTTGTCCTTGACTGCCAAACACGCTGCAGCGGAACGCCGGTGTCCGGCTAATTGTTCTGAGGAAATACGCGCCACGGAAATTTGCACGGCATCGGCGCTGGTGATAATCTCCGCACCAGTACATTTAACAACAACTTCCATGATACCGGCATCTACGCGGCTCACATAGGGAATCGCATTCTCCGGACTGTATTCCATTAGAATTTTCTTTGCCGGTCGGCCGTCAACGCGTACCACCAGTTCCAAACGGTTATACATTTCCTCCCAGGTAATGTAATGAAATATTTTGCCTTGCCGCTCAGGCGGTAAATCAAGAAATGTTGTGCGTTCGATTGTATGAACTATCCACGACGGCTTACCTTTGACCGGAATCCAAAGAAACCAACGCCGACTACCAGCCGAGTACAATCCGGCTACTGCAAGCGCAATTGGGTTTTGGTCTCGGAATCCATATAGCAACCAGCCATCAACCTGCTCGCTCTGAAGGTGGTATTGAATAGCCGCTAAACTTGTAATCATTTCTTAATTGAGGGTTGATCTTCTACCAGTAAGTTAACATTTCGGCCACAATTAGAGAACTTCAACCTTGAAACTGTACCGGTACAGGGAACAACTCAGCGGAACACTCAATTGTTAACCGAATTTTGCCGAAACTGCTTTTATTACGACATTCCATAGTCAAAATTAGCAAGCAACTTACAAACAAGGGCATCAGAAATATTTGGTTATAAGTAAACTGTTGTAGTACCCTTTTCAGCGCAGCTGGTAATGCTCGATCACTAATCATCCGTGCAGCAATGCACGCCATCAATACATCATACCCTACATCTGATCCACCGCCGCTCTAAGCTCCTCGAAACCAACATCAATCTGTGCCTGCGTCTCCGCGCTCAAAACAAACCCGACCGGGCCGCGCTGGCGGGTTGAGTTAAATATTCCCTGCTTTACAAGCAGGTATTTCTCCACTGCAATGTATGCATCCAGTGTTGTTTGCAGTGAAACCAATTTGAGTAGCGGCGCATGGATGGCCCGGGCGCGTTTCCAGTTGGACTCTGTCAGCGCCTTCCAAAGCGCAACTACTGCCCACGGAATTTCTGCACCGGGCATGGTACCTACAATGCCAATCGGAAAGGTGTCCATCAGATCTGCGCCACCCTGACCCTCAAAGACGCGGGCACGGCCACCGCTTTTACTTTTAAGTGCTTCAAGGCGCGCTTTCACCGGTTTGGCTTCCGGCTTGAACTGGACCCGCTCTTGACCATAGGCATCAATGAGATCAACATACAGCGAGACATCAAGCGGTTGGCCCAGGTAATTGCTGGCATCTTGCACAAGCACCGGACATGAAACACTCTCGATGATCGCAACATAGTAGCTGGAAATCTCGCCGGGGAGGTACGCAAGCGCGGCCGGGGGAGTAGCCATCAATGCAGCAACACCGTCATTCAATGCCCACCGCGAAAGCATGGTTGCGATGGCAGTGCTTTCAGCTCCAACGCTTGCAACCAGCGGAATGCGGCCGCGCAGCAGCCTGACAACAACCTGCCACTGGGCGCGGCGCTCTTCGGCGCTGAAGCGCAAAACTTCCGAGACCATTGCCAGCACCACTCCATCAACACCACATGTGATCAGCCACTCAACTTCCCGTTCAAAAATTTCTTCATCAATCTGATCGTTGTCCGTCAGGGGAGTTTGCAGAACCGTAAACACGCCGCCGAGTTTCATGATTCACCCAGCAACGCAGTGGTCAGTGCGCTGTAAGCTTCGCGCAGCCCGTCAATTACATTAAAGTGGTGGCGGTCCGGCTCTTGGACGCACGCGGTTTGCGCGCCGAGGCCGGTCCACACATTTGCCAGCAGCGCATTTTGGCGGATGAACTCTGCGCGCTCGGCAGCCCCCACCCAACACGTGAGCCGCACGCCCGGCAGCGGTCGCAGCAGCGCCGGGCTCTCGCGCTGCGCCTCGGCTTCATCTAACTTGAGGGTTGCGTTCATGGCTGTGCGCAGCAGCGGGCGCAAGTCATGCACGCCAGAAATAGAGAGCGTGTGCCGGATGCGCGCCCGCACTGTTTCCGGCAGCGGGCTGGTGCTGGTGACCATGCGCGCTGCCAAGTGGCCGCCTGCAGAGTGGCCAGTGAGGCACAGCGGCCCAGCCACCAGTTCCGCAGCGCAGGTGATTGCTACACCCACTTCGCGCGTGATTTCCGTAATGCTTACATCCGGGCAAAGGCTGTAGGAGGGCATCGCCACCGCCCAACCGCGCGCCAAGGGACCCGCCGCCAGCATTGAATAAAAAGATTTGTCAGATTCCATCCAATAGCCGCCATGCACAAACACCACCAAACCGGCAGCTGTACCAGCCGGTTGAAACAGATCCAGCTTGTGGCGCACTTGCGGGCCATACGGTACATCGATGCGGGCACAGCCCTTGGCCAGCATGTTTGCGCGAAAGCTATGCGCCGCCTCTGACCAGAGCTTCGGATAGCGCTCGCCGCCGGGAATGTTGGATGTGTTGGCATAGGCGTCGTCCCAGTCCAAAATGCTGTGGTGAATCATGGCGGTAATTAGCTGTGCCTTCGTTGTGGGCGTGGCAGCGGCATGGGGCTGCGCCAAAAAATTATTCTGGCACAGCTGGCGCAATACCCGGCTGTGCGCTGAAGCGCGCCAGCACCGGCCGCAGGGCCATGGCAAGCAGCAGCATCAACGGAATGCCGGCCAGCAGCCAAAGCACAATTGCGCCGCCGGTTGCGCGCGCAAAAATCTGCAGCGTTGCCCATGCGCCGCCATTAAACTGCACCTGCAGCGCGGCCAATGACGCCGGCACTGGTGCCCCAAGCAGTTTGCCGCCCAAAGTCAGCAGCGGAATGAGCAGCAGCAGTTGCAGTGGGTATGTAAGTTCCTTCGCAACCTGCACAGCTACATGATTGAGGCGGAAAACAAAGCCACACGCAAGGCTGAGCAGTGTGGTGGAGGCAAGCACGGGAAATGTGCCCACGAGCGCGCCGACCGCAAAACTCGTGGCAAGTCGGTGCGGCGTAATGCCAGCTTGCAGTTGCTGCAGCAGCGCATTGCGGATGCGCGTGCGAAAGAATTGGCGCATGCCGCCAAATTTTAGCAGAATCAGCTGAGCGTTGGAGCCGCCGCTGCTTGCCAGCCTACCGTTGTGAACTGAATGCTACTTACGCGCTGAATATTGCCGAACTTGACAGTTTTTTAGCAGGGGTGTAATATTTGCTTCGAAACAAGTCACCGTCAATGAAAAGCAACCGGTAATCTAACTTTTGGCAACAATCCGCATTTGAACCATCCGCTTGCCACTCCCGCGCCCACTTCGCTCTGCCCGCACAAACGGGCAGGCTTCGAGCGCGCCGCCATGTGCCCTTCCCATCGCCCTGTTTGCGCAACAATGCGCAGCGGGGCTTTTTTATTTGTGACCAGTTTGTCCGCTTATTAACCGCAATCGCCGCAGCCAACAAAAGGAGCATTCAATGACCCATACCATTAGCCTCACCGTAAACGGCAAAGCGCACTGCAGCGTGGTGGAACCGCGCCTGCTGCTGGTGCACTACCTGCGCGACATACTCGGCCTGACGGGCACCAACATCGGCTGCGACACCAGCCAATGCGGCAGCTGCACCGTACACATGGACGGCGAGGCCGTCAAAGCCTGCACTGTGCTGGCCGTGCAAGCCGATGGCGCCAGCATCAAAACTATTGAGGGCATGGCTGCCAACGGCAGCCTGCATCCGCTGCAGGAAGCCTTCCGCGAGGAGCACGGCCTGCAGTGCGGCTACTGCACGCCGGGCATGATTATGGCGGCAGATGCGCTGCTGCGCCGCAATCACAAGCCCAGTGAAGCGCAAATCCGGCAGGGGCTGGAAGGCAACATGTGCCGCTGCACCGGTTACCAGAACATTGTGAAGGCGGTGCAAAACGCCGCCCTTAAGATGGCGTAAGGAGCACGAAATGGCAAAGACAGTCGGTACATCCGTCAAACGTGTTGAAGACCCGCGCTTCCTGCGCGGCCAGGGAACATATACAGCCAACCTGCAGCTGCCGGGCATGACGCATCTGGCTGTAAAGCGCAGCCCGCATGCGCATGCCATTATTAAACGCATCGACGCCACGCGCGCGCTGGCACTGCCCGGTGTGCTGGGCGTGTTCACTGGCAAAGACCTGATTGAAGGCGGCTGCGGAACACTTCCCGTGGGCTGGTCCGTGCCCAACCAGAAGACACCGGACCGCCATGCGCTGACGCCGGACCGCGTGCGGCATGTAGGCGACGGCGTGGCAGCGGTGGTGGCGGAATCAAGCTACATTGCGCGCGACGCGCTGGATCTGATTGAGGTGGAGTACGAGACGCTGCCATTAGTAACAGATGCCCGCAAGGCAGCCGAGCCCGGCGCGCCACTGGTGCACCCGGCAATTGCCAACAACATCAGCTACGAGTGGGAACTTGGTGACAAGCAGGCCTGCGCGGACGGACTGGCCGAGGCCCACATTGTGGTGGAGCAAGAACTGATCAACACGCGCCTTGTCCCCAACGCCATTGAGCCGCGCGCTTGCGTGGCACAGTGGAATGCGCCGGACGACCAGATGACAATCTGGACCACCAGCCAGAACCCGCATCCCATCCGCGTACTGCTCAGCGCCTTCACGCTGAAAATTCCGGAACACAAACTGCGTGTCATTGCGCCCGATGTGGGCGGCGGGTTTGGCAGCAAAATCTTCCATTACCCGGAAGAAGTGATTGTGCCGTGGGTGTCACGCAAAATCAACCGGCCGGTAAAGTGGGTGTGCACGCGCAGCGAAGCCTTCATAACTGACTCGCATGGCCGCGACCATGTGACCGTGGCCAAGATGGGATTCAAGCGTGACGGCACCATTACCGGTCTGCAGGTAACCACATGGGCCAATCAGGGCGCGTACCTTTCTACTTTTGCGTCGCTCATTCCCACCATTTTGTATCTTGGATGTATCTCCGGAATGTACAAGGTGAAGGGTATTTTTGGGCATGTGTTTGGAACTCTCACCAACACCGTGCCGGTGGATGCTGTCCGCGGCGCCGGCCGGCCGGAGGCTGCGTATCTGGTTGAGCGCATGATCGACATTGGCGCGCGCCGCTTAAAGAAAGATCCGTGGGAAGTGCGCCATAAGAATTTCATCCCGGCCAGTGAGTTCCCGTACCAGACGCCAGTGGCATTCAATTACGACAGCGGCGATTACCACGCAATCTGCGACAAGGTAGCGACGCTGGCAGACCTGAAAGGCATGCGCGAACGCCAGTCTGAGGCGCGCAAAGCCGGCCGCCTCGTGGGCATTGGCTTCTCCACCGCAATTGAGATCAGTGGCTATGGGCCCTCAAAAGTGGTTACATCTATTGGCTCGGCGCTGGGCATGTGGGAAAGCGCTGCGCTGCGCGTGTACCCCACCGGCAAAGTGACGCTCTTTACCGGCTCGCATTCACACGGGCAGGGGCACGAAACAACCTTTGCGCAAATTGCGGCGGACGAACTGGGCATCGCCGTGTCCGACATCGAAGTGGTGCATGGCGATACCGGGCGTGTGCAGCAGGGCGTGGGCACCTTTGGCAGCCGCAGCGGCACGGTGGGCGGCACGGCTGTGGTGAAAGCTGCAGCCAAAGTGCGCGAGAAGATGCGCCGCATTGCGGCACACCAGCTGGAGGCGGCCGAGGAAGATGTGGTGTTTGACCAAAGCAACGGCACCGCCTATGTCAAGGGCTCGCCTGACAAAGCCAAGACTTTCTTTGAAATGGCGTTTAGCACTTTCACCGCCAACCAGCTGCCGGCTGGCATGGAACCCGGCCTGGAAGAGACGGCATTCTTTGACCCAACCGGCCTGACCGCGCCGAACTCGGCGCACATTGCGCAGGTGGAAGTTGACCCGGCCACCGGGGAGGTGGAAATCCAGCGCTACGTTGCCGTGGACGATGTGGGCAATATAATTAACCCCATGATCGTGGAGGGGCAGCTGCTCGGCGGCATTGTGCATGGCGTGGGCCAGGCGCTGCTGGAGTGCGCCCGCTATGACAGCAACGGCCAGCTGCTCAGCGGCTCGATGATGGATTACGCCATGCCGCGCAGCAACCTGATGCCGATGATTGAAATGGGGCGCACCGTCACGCCAGCGCCATCGAACCCGCTGGGCGTTAAGGGTGCCGGCGAGATGGGCACCATTGCATCAACCCCGGCCATTTGCAACGCCGTCATGGATGCGCTGCAAATCGACCATCTGGACATGCCGCTCACACCCGAGCGCATCTGGCAAGCACTGCAGTAGCAGCCAAAAGGAGAATCGCATGTACCCATCTAGCTTTGAATACTACCGGGCTGAATCTGTGCGTGAAGCAGCCAAGCTGCTCAAGCAGCATCCGGGTGCCAAGCTGCTGGCTGGCGGCCACAGCATCATCCCACTGCTGAAGCTGCGCCAGACGGAGGTGTCGGCGCTGATCGACATCGGGCGCATTGCCGACCTGCGCGCCATCACTGGCGGCATGATTGGCGCGTGCTGCACATACGCGCAGGTGGCCGCAGCCAGCGGCCTGCCAGCTGCCCTCACGGAGTCTGCCAGCCACGTGGGTGACCCGGCTGTGCGCGCGCGTGGCACCATCGGCGGGGGTGTGGCGCACGCCGATCCCGCCTCGGATCTGCCCACTGTGCTGCTGGCGCTCAACGCAAAATTTCACATCTCCAAAGGGCGCGCCACGCGCGTGGTGCTGGCAAACAAGTTCTTTATAGGCCTGTACGAGACGGCGCTAAAAGAGGACGAGTTGCTGGTGGGGATTGAGGTGGAAGCGGAAGCGCGCGGCACTGGCTCCGCCTATGCCAAGCTGGAGAACCCGGCTTCGCGCTACGCGATGGTGGGCGCAGCAGCCAGCGTCACCATTGTGAACGGCGTTTGTACCGCCGCCAGCGTGGCCGTGGGCGGGCTTACCACGCACGCATGGCGCTCCAAGCGCGTGCCGAGTGCACTGCTGGAAACCGCACTGGATGCAGAATCCATCAGCAAGGCAGCCAAGAAAGTTATGAAGGAGCTGCCCGATGACCTGCTGGGCGATATGCATGCCAGCGCGGATTACCGGCGCGCCATGTCGCAAGTATTTGTGGAGCGCGCCCTGACGGCCGCAGCAGCCCGCGCAAAAAAGTAGCCGCAAGCTATAAACTTACAATCTGCCCCGGGGCCGGCAGCGGCTTCCGGGGCGGATTGTTTTGGCGCGCGTTCCATTTGCGTGCACACCCACCACTCCAAAGGTTCAAACATCATGAGCGACAAAGACACCAGCAGCGTTAGCGAAGCCGAGATTGCCGTGTACTGGCAGGAGGAAAACCTGCTGCCGCCCAGCGCTGCGTTTGTGGCGCAGGCCAACCTGACGGACAGCGCCATCTTTGAGCGCTTCGGCTTGGATAACTTCCCGGAATGTTTTAAAGAATATGCGGACCTGCTGGACTGGGACCAGAAGTGGCACACCACGCTGGACAGCAGCGATGCGCCGTGCTTTAAGTGGTTTGTGGGCGGACGCATCAACGCCAGCCACAACTGTGTGGACCGGCACCTGGCGCTCAACCGCAACAAAGTGGCGCTGCTGTTTGTGCCGGAGCCGGAGGATGAGGCGCACCAGGCCATCACGTACCAGGAGTTGTGGGTGCGCGTCAATGAGACTGCAGCGCTGCTGCAGGATTTTGCGCACCTCAAAGCCGGCGACCGCGTCACCATTCACCTGCCCATGACGCCTGAGCTGCCGGTCACCATGCTGGCCTGTGCGCGCCTGGGAATTATTCATTCTGTGGTGTTTGCGGGCTTCAGCGGCAAGGCGTGCGGCGAGCGCGCTGCCGACTCCGGCAGCCGCGTGCTGATAACAATGGACAGCTACTACCGCGGCGGTGCGCTGCTGGACCACAAAGAAAAAGCAGATGAAGCCGTGCACGCAGCTGCTGCCGAAAAGCAGACGATCGACACGGTGCTGGTGTGGCAGCGCAAATCCGGCGGCTACCACTCGGCCACGCCCATGCAGGCCGGGCGCGACCACTTTGTGGGCGAGCTGCTGCCGCGCTACCGCGGCAAACGCGTGGCGCCCGTGCCCATGCCCGCCGAGGCGCCGCTGTTTTTAATGTACACCAGTGGCACCACCGGGCGCCCCAAAGGCTGCCAGCATGGCACCGCCGGCTATCTGGCATACGCCGCCGGCACCTCCAAAATTGTGCAGGATATCCACCCCACCGATGTGTATTGGTGCATGGCGGACATTGGCTGGATCACCGGCCATACTTATATTGTGTACGGACCGCTGGCGCTGGGCGCCACCAGTGTTCTATATGAGGGCGTGCCCACCTTCCCGGATGCCGGGCGCGCGTGGCGCATTGCCGAGCAGCTGGGCGTCAACATCTTTCACACCGCGCCCACCACCATCCGCATGCTGCGCAAGCTGGGCCCGGATGAGCCCGCCAAGTACAACTATCACTTCAAGCACATGACCACCGTGGGCGAACCGATTGAGCCGACAGTGTGGCGGTGGTACCACGAGGTTGTGGGCAAGGGCGCGGCTGTAATTGTGGACACGTGGTGGCAAACAGAAACCGGCGGAGTCTTGTGCAGCACAATGCCCGGCATACACTCCATGAAGGCGGGCAGCGCCGGGCCGGCAGCACCCGGCATTCACGCAGCCGTGCTGGACGAGGACGGCCAAAACATTCCCGCCGGCAGCGGCAAGGCCGGCAACATCATCATCCGTAATCCGTGGCCGGGCCTGTTTCAAACCATCTGGGGCGACCGCGAACGCTATGTGAAAACCTACTTTGCAAAGTACAACAAGAACCCAAAGAGCAAAGACTGGCGTGACTGGCCGTACTTCCCCGGCGATGCGGCCGTGCTGGCGGCGGATGGCTATTTCCGCATCTTGGGGCGCGTGGATGATGTGATCAATGTGGCCGGCCACCGGCTGGGCACCAAGGAGCTGGAATCCGCCTGCTTGATAGTTCATGAAGTGGCCGAGGCCGCCGTCGTGCCCGTCAATGACGAAATCAAGGGCAAGCTGCCGGAAATCTACATTGCGCTCAAGCCGGGCGTGGCAGCCAGCAAAGCGATTGAACAGGCAGTGGTGAAAGCGATCGAGGTGGAGATTGGCAAGATTGCGCGGCCGCGGCATGTGTGGATTGTGCCGGACATGCCCAAGACGCGCTCCGGAAAAATTATGCGGCGCGTGCTCGCAGCCATTTCCAACGGCAGCCCGGTGGGAGACATAACCACACTTGCCAACCCGGAAGTGGTGGAGCAGGTGCGCAAAATGGTGCAGGGCAAGTAGCGCACCGCTGCCGGCAAAAGCTGGAGCGAAGATTCTTGTGACTGCGCTGCGCCTGCATTGACGCCCGAAGCCGCAGCGCACGCCACGCCGGCAGATTTGTTCCGGCGCCTGGCAGAACTAGATATTGCCGTCACCACCACGGAGCACCCGCCAGTGTTTACCGTGGAAGAAAGCCGCCAGCTGCGCGGCAACCTGCCGGGCGCGCATTGTAAAAATTTATTCCTGAAGGACAAGAAAGATCAGTTGTGGCTGGTGGTGGTGCTGGAAGAGCGTGTGCTGGACCTGAAAGAACTGCGCCAGCATCTGGGCGCAGCGCACCTGTCTTTTGGCAAACCGGAAGTGCTGCAGGCCGTGCTGGGTGTGACACCGGGCGCCGTCACGCCCTTTGCGCTCATCAATGACCACGCGCAGCGTGTGCGCGTGGCGCTGGATGCGCACATGCTGCAGCAAGCGTGGCTCAACTACCATCCGCTAACCAACGCCGCCACCACCACCATTGCTAGCGCCGACTTTCTGCGCTTTGTGCAGGCTTGCGGACACGCGCCGCTGCTGCTGCAGCTGGGGCCCGCGGCACACTAAAGGCGCGGGCGCCAATCCGCCGTGGCGGCGGCAACTGCCCCGCCCTCATATAATTGATGAAGAATCTGTTTGTGTGATTGAGGAGGCCCGGTGGAAATAAGCTCTATAGACACGCTGCAAGAAGCGCTGCGCGCGCGCATGTACATTGCCGATCGCGGCCTGGCCACTGCCATCTTTTTGGCGCTGCGCCTGCACCGCCCGCTGCTGCTGGAAGGCGAAGCCGGCGTTGGCAAAACCGAAGTGGCCAAGGTGCTGGCTGCGCTGCTGCAAACCGACCTGATCCGGCTGCAGTGCTACGAAGGCCTGGATGTGCATCATGCGGTGTACGAGTGGAACTACGCCCGCCAGATGCTGCACCTGCGGCTGGCAGAAACGCGCCAGGAGCGGCCCACCGAAACCGAGTTGTTCGGGCCTGAGTTTTTGCTGCGCCGCCCGCTGCTGCAGGCCATTGAGCATGGCGGCACACCGCCCGTGCTGCTGATTGACGAGCTGGACCGCAGCGACGACGAGTTTGAAGCGTACCTGCTTGAGGTGCTCTCAGACTTTCAGATCACCATCCCGGAGATTGGCACCATTCGCGCAGAGCACCCGCCGGTGGTGGTGCTCACCTCCAATCGCACGCGCGAAGTGCATGATGCCCTCAAGCGCCGCTGCCTGTACTACTGGATCGACTACCCCGCCTTCGACAAAGAACTGCAAATAGTAAATGCGCGCCAGCCGCAGGCACCGCAACGCCTTGCCGCGCAGGTCACGGCTTTCATCCAAGAACTGCGCCGCATAGAACTGTACAAAATACCCGGCGTGGCCGAAACGCTGGACTGGACCGCGGCGCTTGTGGCGCTGGACCAGCACGCGCTGGAGCTGGATGTGGTGAACGAGACGCTGGGCGTGGTGCTCAAGTATCAGGATGATGTTTCAAAGGTGCGCGGCGCGCGCGCGCAGCAAATACTGGACCACGTGCGGGTCGAGCACCGCTAAGAGCGCGCCATGTCCGGCCAGCTGCTGCACAATCTGCTCTTGTTCGGGCGCATCCTGCGCGGCCTGGGGCTGGAAGTAAACCCCGGCCGCATGGTGGATGTGGTGCAGGCGCTGGAGCACGTACAGCTGGGGCAGCGCAGCGATTTTTACCATGCACTGCGCAGCTTGCTGGCGCAGCGCCGCGAACATTTGCCGCTGTTCGACCAGGCCTTCGAACTTTTTTGGGTGAAGCCAGCAGAGGGCGCGCTGCTGGACATGGGCGCGCTGCTGCGACCGCGCCGCACCAAACCTGTGTTTGTGCCCGCACCGGCTGCGGCACCAGAGCCTGAAAGCGGCGCAGACGAGGCCCCGCCTGATCCGCAGGCGCCGCCCGTGGTGGAGGTAACGCAAACCTTCAGTACGCACGAGCTGCTGCGCCGCAAAGACTTCGGCGACCTGAGCGGCGAAGAGTTGGAGGCCATCAAGCGCCTGATGCGCGCGCTGGTGTGGCGCATGGGCCAGCGCCGCACGCGCCGCCGCCAGCCCGGCGGCAGCGCCTACTATGACCTGCGGCGCACGCTGCGCACCAGCCTGCGCCACGGCGGAGAAGTGCTGCGCTGGGCGCAGCGCCAGCCCAAATACAAGCCGCGCCCGGTGGTCGTCATCGCAGACATCAGCGGCTCCATGGAGCGCTACACGCGCCTGCTGCTGCACTTTATTTACAGCATGACAGCGGGGCTTGCGCAGCCCGTGTACTCTTTTGTCTTCAGCACGCGCCTCACCAATGTTACGCGCCAGCTGCGCGGCCGCGATGTGGACCGCGCGCTGGATGAAGTGGGCCGCAGCGTGCCGGATTGGTCCGGCGGCACACGCATCGGCGAGGCCGTGCATAGTTTTAACTTTGAGTGGGGCCGGCGCGTGCTGCGCCGCGGTGCGGTGGTGCTCTTCATTAGCGACGGCTGGGACCGCGGCGATGCGGCTCTCCTGAAAGCCGAAATGGCGCGCTTGCAGCGCAACTGCCAGCGCCTTGTCTGGCTTAACCCGCTGCTGGGCTCGCCGCAGTACGAGCCGCTGACGCGCGGCATGCAGGCTGCGCTGCCGCACATCGACAACTTTTTGCCAGTGCACAATCTGGCCAGCCTGGAGCAGCTGGCAGCGCAGCTGGAACGGCTGGACGGTGCCCGCCCCGCCCGGCGCCAGCCCGCCCTGCAGCCCGCGCTCTAGCGCGCACACACATACCCATCGCAGCATGCACGAAGTAACCGCAGACATCAGCCGCTGGCTGCAGGCCGGCGAGCCCGTGGTACTGGCCACCGTCATCAAAACGTGGGGCTCAGCGCCGCGCGCTGCCGGCGGCAAAATGGCCATCGCAGCCGGCGACCGCCTGTCCGGCTCGGTGAGCGGCGGCTGCGTGGAAGGCGCAGTGGCCGAGTGTGCCGCGCAAGTGCTGCGCGACGGCCTCCCGCAGCTGCTGCACTTTGGCGTCGCGGATGAAACTGCATGGGAAGTGGGGCTGGCATGCGGCGGAACGATTGAAGTCTTTGTGCAGCCGCTGGCGCCAAGCGTGTTTGACTTTGTGCGCGCAGCGCGCGAAAACTTTCAGGGCGTGGTGCGCGCCACTGTTGTGCGCGGCACACCGGCCGCACTGCTTGGCCGCGAGCTGGTGCTGCGCGAAGACGGCGCCCAAGCCGGCACACTGGGCACAACATTGGATGGCGCAGCGCTGATTGAAATGCAGCGCGCGCTGCACAGTGGCAAATCCAAATGCGTGCCAGTTGAACCATCTGCCGCCGATAGCGTTGAGCTCTTTCTGGATGTGCTGCTGCCGCCGGCCACGCTCATCATTGTTGGCGGCGTGCATATTGCCGTGCCGCTCTGCGCGCTAGCCGGCACCTTGGGCTACCGCACCGTGGTGGTGGATCCGCGGCGCGCATTTGGCAGCGCCGAGCGCTTTCCGCAGGTGGACCGGCTGCTCACGGAGTGGCCGGACGCAGCGCTGGCAACAGTGGGCATCAACGCCAACACGGCTGTCGCCATGCTCACGCATGATCCCAAGCTGGACGACCCCGGCCTGATGCTGGCACTGCCCAGCGCTGCTTTTTATGTGGGTGCACTGGGCAGCCCGGCCACCAACGCCAAACGCCGGCAGCGCCTGCTGGATGCAGGACTTGCACCAGAAATTCTGGATCGCCTGCATGCGCCCATTGGGCTCGATCTTGGCGGCCGCTCACCTGAAGAAATTGCGCTGGCAATCATGGCGCAGGTTGTGAGCGCACGCCACGCCCGCAAATGAGCGCAAGTTTTGGCGCATGGCAGCGGCCGCACATTGACGCCGGCCAGCGCCGCATCTACACTCCAAGCGTGCGGAACAACCAGCGCCGGCCAGTATGACTTTCATTGACCTTGAAACGCGCGCCTTTAAGCAGCTGCTGCCCGGCATCCGCATCCAGACATTTTGGGGCGAGCAGCAACTGCTTTCTTTTGTGAGCTTTGCTGCGCACAGTACAGTGCCCGCGCACAGCCATGTATACGAGCAGTCCGGCACAGTGCTGGCGGGCGAGATTGAGCTGGCAATTGCCGGCGAGGCGCGCCGCCTGCAGCCCGGTGACAGTTACCTTATTCCCGCGCATGTGATGCATTCCGCGCGCAGCTTTGATGCCATCGCGCGTGTCTTGGATGTCTTCAGCCCGGTGCGCGCGGACTACCAGTATTAGAGTGCCGGCCGCCATGTCTGCCAAAAAGTTACTGCGCGACCTGCAGCGCCTGTATCCGCCCGAGCGCCTGCTTACCAGCGCCGCACATCTGCAATCCTATGAATCGGATGCGCTCACCATGTTTCGGGCGCGCGCCGCAGCGGTTGTGCTGCCCAACACTGCAGCCGAAGTGGTGGAAACTGTGCGCCTGTGCAACCTGCACGCGGTGCCATTTGTGGCGCGCGGCAGCGGCACCAGCCTTTCGGGCGGCAGCCTGCCGGTGGCAGACGGCATTGTGATTGCACTCGGGCGCCTCGACCGCATTCTGCGCATCGACGCACAGCAGCGCATCGCCGTTGTAGAGCCGGGCGTGCGCAACCTGGATGTGTCGGTTGCAGCCGCGCCGCACGGGCTCTATTACGCGCCCGACCCGTCCAGCCAGTCCATTTGCACCATCGGCGGCAACATCGCCTTCAACTCCGGCGGTGCGCACTGCCTCAAGTACGGCATGACCAGCAACCACGTGCTGGCAATGCGTGTGGTGCTGGCGGATGGCACCCTGGTGGAGCTAGGCAGCGAAAGCCAGGAAAGTGCCGGCCCGGACCTCGTCGGCTTGTTTGTGGGCTCAGAGGGTTTGTTTGGCGTGGCGCTGGAGATCACGCTGCGCCTGCTGCCCAAGCCGGAGCTGTACCGCACCGTACTGGCAGCATACGACTCACTGCAGGCAGCGGGCGACGCCGTCAGCATGGTTGTCGCATCCGGCATCCTGCCCGGCGCAATGGAAATCATGGACAACCTCGCCATTCAGGCGGCGGAAGCTGCCGTGCATGCCGGCTATCCACCGCAGGCCGCCGGCCTGTTGATTGTGGAACTGGAAGGCGAAACCCTGCAAGTGGAGGCAGAGTTTGCGCAACTGATGCAGGTCATTGAAGCAAGCGGCCCGTATGATGTGCGCGTGCCCAAAACCGAAGAAGAACGCCTGCTGATTTGGAAGGGGCGCAAAAGCGCCTTCTCGGCCGTCGGCCGCATCAGCCCGGATTACATTGTGCAAGACGGCGTGGTGCCGCGCAGCCAGCTGGGCGCTGCGCTTGCCGAAATTCAGGAGAGCGGCCGGCGCCACAACATTCGCATCGCCAATGTCTTCCATGCCGGCGACGGCAACCTGCATCCGCTGATTATGTTTGACGGGCGCGAGCCCGGCGCCCTCGAGCGCGCCGAGGTGGTGGCGGGTGAGGTGATCCGCATGTGCATTCGCCGCGGCGGCTCCATCACCGGCGAGCACGGTGTCGGCATGGAAAAGCGCGCCTATCTGCCCGAGCTTTTTTCTGCAGTTGATTTGGCTGTCATGCAGCGCATCCGCCACAGCATTGATCCGCAGCAACTTTCCAACCCCGGCAAAATGTTTCCGGACTCTGACGCGGCCCCGCCACTGGCTGCCGGCCCGCATGCTTTGGAGCGCGCCGGCGTAATTTCGCGCATGTGATTCCGGCGCGGATTAGCCCGCGCAGTTAGTCTGCTAGAGACTCGCGCAGCATTGTGCGCAGCGCAATTGCAATTGCGCGCACATCGCCCAGCCCGGTGTGCGCCCCGCCCGGCGCTGGCAACCCCAAACTTTCCGGCATGTTGCTGCTCCATGCCGCATTATTGGCTGTGCCAACCCGCTTCTCAAACATCGGCCGCAGATCTCCAATGCTGCCCGCATCAAAGGGCCAGTCCACGCCGCGCCACATGCAATTATCATGAAGTAAGCGGTCGTCCCTTCCATTGCTAACGACCTGATTTGCGCCACCACAAAACCGTACAAACTGGTCAAACCCAGCGCCGAAGCTAACCGCGCCAGTATCAAGATCGGCGTTGGTTATGCCAGTCAGCTCTGTAAAGTATTCGGATAGCACCGGATTGAATTCCGGCCGCGTCAGCACTTCAAAGGCTGCAACCTCCGTCAAGTTTGGCTCCAGCTCTAAAATAATCGCTCCAATTTGCACCACTTCGAAGTATTCGCCCTGGCCGCTCCAGCGCCTTGCATTTGTACCTTCCCAAGTTGTGTATTCCAAATCAAACACTGCCAGTCGGCCGCCAGCCGCAACAGTCGATTGCAGCCACTCAATGTCGATGTCATTCTCGCCTTCAATGTTGTTCATGCTCGGCCACCCGCAGCTTGCCGCGCACAGCGCAGCGCCCGCTGCCAATCGTGCCGATGCACATTCCCTTTCCGCACCGCTCCGCGATTAATGGGTGTGTTGGTCACGGCAGCCGGATCTCCTGCAAGGTGACTGGTGCAGCAAGGCGTTGCCCGGTCGACACATCATAGAAGCCGGTGGACACCATGTACTCGCCACCCGCAAGCGCTGCCAGATCCAACTGCACGGCTTGTGAAATAAACTCATCTTGCGCCCACCACAGCGTGGGATAGGCCGCAGCGTGCGGAATTGCATCCCATTGCGCTGCCAGCTCACCGTTGCGCAGGATGTGCACAAAGTACTTGTAGCTGTGCTCCAACTGGCGCAGCGCCTGCCAATGCAGCGTGATGCTCAATTGGCGCCCAGCCAGCCGCAAGTCATAGCCCGCAAGTTCAATCTCGTCGCCAAACAATTCCTGCAGCGCATGCTCCATCACAGGCCGCACCAACATCCGGTTGCGCGCGCTGACGGTCGCTTCACCCGTCCACTTCACCATTTTTCCATCACCGGCCAACTGCGCCTCAACAACATACGCGCCGGCCGGCAAATCCGTCGGCACGCGCAACATATATTGCGCGCTGACAAAAGAACCGACCGCCCATTCTCCAGTGGCAAGCACCGCCACCGTTTCATATACCACTCGCCCGCTCTGTTTGTCCAGCACGCGCCAGTGCATCGCCTGGTTGTTGAACGCCTGTTTCAATCGCCAGGTTGCATCCACCAGCAGCGGCTCGCCCTGCGTTGGTGCATTCAGCCGGATCTGCTCCAGGGTCAATGCGGGATTGAAAGCCATCACCGGCTCCCTAAACCCGCGCACCTGCGCGATTGCATCGCCCTCCGCAGCCGAACCATCGGCAATCAACCGGTTTGACCGGCGCCCATCCGCCGCAATAAATCCAAAACGGATGAAGAGCGGGCCATCATCTGGAACATTCGTGAAATCCAGCTGATTGAGTACCCACTCACCCGCACGCTGCTGCGCTGCTGGCAATCCGCGTTGATCCACTTGCGAAATTTTTTGACCCTGCTCATCTATCAGCTGCGCAAAGACGCCGGACTCGACCGGCGAAACCTGATCCACCCGCCAAATTAAATACAAGGTCGCTGCGCCGCCCGCCGCCGGCTGCGGTGCATAAAACCCAAGCACGGTTTGGCCGCCATCAAAATGTTGTGGCGCGCGCAGCGGGATATTGGGTGAAAATTGTGCAGCCTGTGCCAGCGGGGCAATCCTAAAACCTTGATTTACAACTGTACCGGCCGCGAACAACGGGCGCATTCCAAAATCCACCGACCCCAAAAGCGTCGCGCCCTCCGCCGGCAGCGGCAGACTGCGGCTGCCCGCCACCACACGCGCGTCGCGCCCCGCCAGGTTGGCGCGCATGCTGTGCAGTTCCCAGCGCATCAGGTTGTCGTAGTTGTCATCACTCAGCACCAAAACCGGCTTGTTGTCGGCCAGCGCCAGTTCGGTCGCAGCAAGTTGCTGGTCAAGCGAGGTCACTTCCACGCGCCGGTCAAGCCGCGCCAGATAGCTCACATTACCAAGAACTATTGCGCCAATCAATCCAAACGCAACCCAGCGCAGCCAGGGTTGTTGTAACAGCCTGCTTAGTGCAATGCCCATCAACAAGAACGCCACCGGCAGCGTGCTCCAGAAATAGTCGATTACAAGGTGAATGTTGAGGACCGTGGCTACCAGCGGCATGCTGCTCACCGCCACCACCAATGCCAAGCCACGCGCGCGTGCCACACTGAGCGCCATCCCGCCCACCAGCAGCAGCGGCAGCACCAGCTTTAGTAATTGGATAACACCTTCAGAAAGACGCCAGTAGAGCATGTCTGCCAAGAACCACGCGCCCTTGTTGCTGAACGCGGTGACTGCTGCCGCCGGCAGGTTGGCGGTGGGCAGCAATTGCATCAGTCCCACTGCGTACGGCACAAAGCTAATCAACGCCAGCAGTCCGCCGCCTAGAAAGTCGGCCATCAAAAACTGGCGCCGGCCACCCTTCCACGCATCCGCAAACAAAATCAGGGAGAGTGGCGCAATGGCAAACGTGTGCGGGTGGCACTGGCCGGCCAGGCTGAGCATCAACGGATGCAGCCAGCGCGCAACGCGCACGCCATCCACGCAGCCCATAAAACCGGTCAACAAATACAGTGCCACAAACACCGCGCCCAGCTGCGCATTATTGATATCGCGGCTGGATGCAACCATGTACGGATGCACCGCCAGCAGCAATACGCCAGCCAGAGCGCCAGGGCGATTGAAGTACTTTGCGCCAACCGCATACAGCACTGCAATCGCGGCCACATTCAACAGCGCAGTGAACGCGCGCGCTGCGCGCGGATCCAGCGTCAGCGCATACGGAATGGCGTACAGGTAAACCGAAACAGGGGAATGCCACAAACCCACTGCCATCGGCGGGCCCACCAGCACAAGCGCATGCTCGCGCGCCACCTGCAATGCGCGGATGCTGATGAACGCATCGTCACCGTCAAAATAACCCGCCCCCAAATCGTTCAGCCGCAAAAACGCAGCCAGCACCAGAATCAAGGCAATCCAAAAGTTGCGCTTGAAAAATGCGCCGCGCGCGCCGGTTAAAAATGGTGCTCCAAACCATGCTTGCCTTGCACTATTCATTGATGCATTTTCAACCAGCATGTTCATGCGCGGGGGATTATCGCCTGCGAATTGCGCATACTAAATGTTGGAGGCGAGCTATAAATGCTGTTAGATGCGGGGGTTGTTCGTCTTAAGCCGAAAGTTAGGATGTCAATTTGAGTAATGGTCGGCTGATTTCCGGAGTGGTTGGGGGGACGTCGGCAATTTTGATTAATGCACCCCCCCGATCGCTTTCGCAGCAGCGCACCAATCCAGGCCCACGAATGCGAGACGTACCAGCATCAGATTGAGCCAGTCATCTGTAGCCAGATTATAGTGGGCGTATCACTGCTCCAGAAAGTGAATTGCAACATCATGAGTATGGGGAACACAGGGGAACAGTCTGTGCCCCCGGCGCACGTGTGGCGATCATGGCGCACGAAGGTGTACTGCGGAACAACAGCCAACATCGCGTCCAGAACCTCCTCCGTGCGCGTGTATTTCTAAGCGGAATCGAAGCCAACAGAGGCACAACTCAGATACCTAACACACAGAGCCTCGCATACCGCCACCCGCGCAGCTAATTTTCGGGTGCTTCTAACAGCTGGCTAGAAAGCGGGCACCTGCCAGAATGCCCATTTGCTCGGCCTCAGTATTGCCAAAAAAGTTAGAATCCTCGAGTTCAACTGAAATACAGCCTTTGTAACTGTTCTTTACCAATAAGCGCAAGATCTGTTGCCACTGGTTGACTCCGTGGCCGGGAATGCAGTAACGCCAGCTATAGCTACCGTGCCTTGTCGGCTCCGCAAAAGTAGCTTCTTGCTCACGCCCGTACTCGTACAGATTTTCAGTAAAAATTTCTGTATCTTTGCCATGGACATGATAAACTCGACGCCCAAATTCCTGTAGAAACCGCAGATAATCAATGCCCATACGAATCAGATGTGAAGCATCGTAATTAATGCCCATCGCAAGAGACGGGCATTCTTTAAAAAATGCCCTGTATCCTTCGGGTGTACAGCAGAGGGCGCCTGGTCCCGGCCAACCTTCGATCACGAGCCGGGCCTGATTAGCCTCCAAGATCGGCGCAAGATGGTTGAAACTTTCGACCATGAAGCCAAAGTTCTTGAGACGAGACAGAGACGGGTCTTGGGGAAGCATTACTAAAAAGTGATTAATTGGTCCACTCACTGCACAAGCTTCAATATACGCGCGATTACGGGCTATTGCATCGGCTCGAATGTCTTTGTCTAGACATATCATGTTTTTCCAATCAAGTAGATCCACTGACCCAACCAGAATCCCAGACTCAACTGCCTTTTGTGCACTCTGCTCGCCATCAGCCCCAAAGTCAATCACCCCGAGACCGGAAGCCTTAGCCCATTCGATCAATTTTGACAAATTGTGCTGCCATTCCGACCCACCATATCTAAATCCAATAGGGTAATTTCCAGTTCGAGTTTTCATAAGTTCAAATTTCTTTTTGGGCATGTACATCAAATATTTAACCGCACCTCGCAACCCTGTAGTTGGCTCCGATAAATAGCATCTAGAATGTTCATCACCTGCAGTGATTGCTCAGCCGGCACAGGTGAGGGGCCACCTTCACTAACAGCGCGGGCGAACTCAACACACTCTAGGGCATGAGGTTCCAAGGAGTCTTTGGTAAGTTTGATGACCTGGTTATAAAGCTGCTTGGTTTTGTAGTTGGTAGTTAAAAATTCCCCGTGTGGCCAATGGCAACCAGATTCCGTTCCATAAAGCCATATTTGCATATCCTCTCCCATAGTATCGTGGTGCAGCATCCAACTGACTTCAAGAATCATGGTGGTACCATTGTCAAAGCGAATAAATGCAGCCGCAAACTCCTCCACGTCGAAATTTTTGGGGATGGGGGTATCGTTTTTCCATAAGCTAAACGCGCCTTCTTTATGACCTAAATCGGCACGAGCCACCCCAGATACGGTTACCGGCTTGGGGTTTCCCATCAGCCACATAGTTAAATCCAATATATGTACCCCGATGTCTATGCAAGCGCCTCCTCCACTTTGACTTTTGTGCATGAAGGTAGCCGTGGGAATAAACGCAGCCCTGCGCAGCATCCAACTACGGGCATGATATACCTGACCCAATAAACCAGTATCAATTTCCCGTTTCATCAATTGAGAAATGCCAGAGAAGCGGAAATGTTGGGCAGTCATCAACAATTTACCCGATCGGTCGCGGGCACCAATCATCCGCAGAATTTCTTTGGGGGTGGGGGCCAAAGGTTTTTCACAAATTACATGCTTGCCGCTGTCGAGAGCTGCAATCACGAGAGGGGTGTGGTACATATTTGGGGTGCAAATATCCACAATATCAATGTCCGGATCGCTCAACAACTCCCCGCATTCAGTGCTCAGACGGTTCACGTTATGAGTCGAGCCCCATGCTTGTAGTACGGCATTATTCACATCACAACCGGCAACTACCTCCGCGTGTTCCGACGCTTCCCAACCAGGCATATGAGTTTTGGCAATTCCCCCAACGCCAATAACACCTACCTTAAGAGTTTTTGACATCTTATAAGTGTACCAGCCTCTTCACCCAGCATAGTCAGTTGCGGTGGAGCCCACACTCCCTGACCTTAAACACACACTTAGCGCACCCACAAATAAAAAGTTGTGAACCAGAATTGCACTAGCCAAATATTCGGGGATTTATGCCGACAAGTCAAGTCTTTGTTATCAACAGCATTTTCCTTAGGTACATGGAACGCACATCAAAGTCCCTAAACAGACAACTCCATGTACCCCACCCGAGCACTGTGCCCAAATAATTAATGGAGGAAAATGTTTGTTATTTCAAGACAAAAATTATGTGGAATACTATAAAAGTATCTTCAAGTGTAGTAACCAAATACTCGCCAGCCGCCCGCGCGGGCTTCATTCGCCCCAGGTTTGCTTTAGTACGCGCACCCAGTTGCGCCACGCAATTTTCTCGATGATTTCCCCGCTATAACCACGGGCGCGCATGGCTTCCAGCAGCACTGGCAAGCCGGCTGCATCGCGAATCGCAGCCGGCATGGTTGCACCGTCAAAGTCTGAGCCGAGCGCAACGCGGGTGGGGCCAAGGCGCTGCAGCAGCGCATCCATGTGGTCCACCATGACATCAAGCGCGAGGTCGGCATCGCGCCCGCCGTCCGGCCGCAGAAAGCCAACATGAAAGTTCAATCCCACCAGTCCGTCCGAATCACGAATAGCATCCAGCTGCCGTTCGCTCAAGTTGCGCGCCGAGGCACAGATGGCGTGCACATTGGAGTGCGTGGCCACGAGCGGGGAAGTGGAGTGCTTGGCCACATCCCAGAAGCCGGCTTCGTTGAGGTGCGAGAGGTCGATCATGACGCGCAGCTGGTTGCAGCGCTGCACCAGCGCGATACCAAGTGTGCTGAGCCCGGGCCCGGTGTCGCCGGTGCTGGGGAATGCAAACGGAACACCATGCCCAAAGCGGTTGGGGCGCGACCAGCAAATGCCAAGCGAGCGCAAACCCGCGGCGTGCAAAACTTCAAGCATGTTGAGGTCGGGATCGATTGCCTCGGCGCCCTCCATATGCAGCTCCATTGCAAACACGCCGCTCTCAATGCATGCCTCAATTTCCGCAGCGGTGCGGCACACGCGCACCTGGCCACCGGCTGCCTGCTCCAGCCGCAGCAAGCTTGCAATCGTAGCCAGCGATTGTTGCTGCGCATACTCCAAGGCCATGGGCGCCGGCATGGTTGCAGTCGCAGCGTAAATGCTGGTGCCGGCAGCAATCGAACTGGCCAGGCCGCCGCCGGCTGCCGCACCATCCAGCGCTGCTTCTGGCACGGGATCAGGCACAAAGACCGCAAAAAAGCCGCCCGCCAAATTGCCCGCACGCGCGCGCGGCAGATCAATGTGCCCGGCTTCCGACTGCTCAAAGAAAGACCGCCCTGAACCGGTTAGATCCAGCAGTGTGTCGTTATGCCCGTCAAACACGGGGACCGCGCGAGTTGTTGCCGCCATACAGCTACTCCTAATTTATTGGCTGCGCCCGGTGCCGGGTTGCAGCTTTTCTTTCGATTATGGTTCCTGATCACGCATGCTTAGCAAGCACGCACAGCCGACATGCATGCGCTGCGCGGGCGCCGGCCTAAATTCCCAGCGTCTGCTTCACGGAACTAAATGCGCTCACCGCCAGCTGCAAATCTGAATGCGAGTGTGCAGCCGAAACCTGCACGCGAATACGCGCCTTGCCCGGCGGCACCACCGGATAGGAAAAGCCGACCACATACACGCCCTGCTCCAGCAGTGCAGCCGCCATCTGTGTCGCCAGTTTGGCGTCGCCAAGCATGATGGGCGTAATGGGATGAATGCCGGGCATAATGTTGAAGCCTGCATCCGTCAGCGCTGCGCGCAAGTATTTTGTATTTTGCTCAAGGCGGTCGCGCAGTTCTGTGGAGCGCCCAAGAATCTCCAGAGATTTGAGGGCAGCGCCCACCACCGGCGGCAGCACAGAATTGGAAAATAAATACGGGCGCGAGCGCTGGCGCAGCAGTGCCACAATTTCCGCACTGGCACTGGTGTAGCCGCCACTGCCGCCGCCCAGCGCCTTGCCCAGCGTGCCCGTGAGCACATCCACGCGCCCCACAACGCCATGCTGCTCCGGCGTGCCGCAGCCATGCGCACCCAGCACGCCCACTGCATGCGAGTCATCCACCATCACCAATGCGTTGTAGCGCTCCGCCAGTTCACAGATTGCCGGCAGGTTGGCAATCGAGCCGTCCATCGAAAACACGCCGTCGGTTGCAATCATGCGGTGGCGCGCACTCTGCGCTGCGCGCAGCTGTTGCTCCAGGTCCGCCATGTCATTGTTGCGGTAGCGCAGGCGCTGCGCCTTGCACAGGCGCACCCCGTCAATGATCGACGCGTGATTCAGCTCGTCAGAGATGACCGCATCCTCAGCGCCAAGCAGCGTCTCAAACAGCCCGCCATTTGCATCCCAGCAAGAGGAGTACAGAATGGTGTCTTCTGTGCCCAGAAATGCGCTCAGCTGGCGCTCCAGATCCTTGTGCAGTGTTTGCGTGCCGCATATGAAGCGCACGCTTGCCAGCCCATAACCCCATTGCTCAAGCGCCGCGTGCGCCGCCTGCACAACCTCCGGATGGGATGCCAGCCCAAGATAATTGTTGGCGCACAGATTGAGTACATCCGGGCGGCCCGTAACACTGATGTGCGTGCGCTGCGGAGAACTGATGACGCGCTCTTCTTTGTAAAGGCCGGCGCCGCGCATTTCTGCCAGCACGCCGCCCAGCTGCTGCCGCAAACTGTCTGTAATCATCGCTGTTAACCCGCGCTCCAGGTGAGCACCACTTTCCCCGATTCACCGGACGCCATGGCATCAAACCCTTTTTGAAATTCTGTGTAATGCAGGCGATGCGTGATTACCGGGCTGATGTCGAGCCCGCCCTGCAGCAGCACGGTCATCTTGTACCAAGTCTCGTACATCTCGCGGCCATAAATACCGCGGATGGTGAGCATGTTAAAAATTACGGTGTTCCAGTCGATGGCCATGTCTGCGCTGGGAATGCCAAGCATTGCCACCTTGCCGCCATGGCACATGTTGGCCAGCATCTCGCGGAATGCAGCCGCGTTGCCGCTCATCTCCAAGCCCACATCAAAGCCCTCACGCATGCCCAATTGCTCCTGCACCTCGCCCAGGCTGGTTGTGCGCACATCCACCGCCAGCGTGACGCGCATTTGGCGCGCCAGCTCCAGCCGGTACGGGTTCACATCTGTAATCACCACATAGCGCGCGCCGGCATGGCGCGCAACCGCGGCAGCCATTATGCCAATCGGGCCGGCGCCGGTGATGAGCACATCTTCGCCCAGCATGTCGAACTGCAGCGCGGTGTGCACAGCATTGCCAAACGGATCGAAGATTGCCTGCACGTCGCGCTGGATACTCGCCGCGTGCGCCCAGACGTTTGTGTCCGGCAAAACAATATATTCCGCGAATGCACCGGGACGGTTTACGCCAATGCCCTGCGTGGCCTTGCACAAGTGGCGCCG
>OFRD01000117.1_pt1 | contig 28243 bp, 24 predicted proteins | sample 1543041 | NCBI WGS metagenome assembly OFRD01 (sample SAMN07774234, study PRJEB24372) | wastewater metagenome | isolation source: Exp Tend CN 100WW | collected 2016-02
GGCGATGTGTCGATTGGCTTCATTGAGACCAGCCCGGCCCGCATGGAACATGAGATGGCGAAGCTGCCCCACGTCACGGCGGTAGAGGGCGCACGCACGGTGGCCGTGCGCTTGGTCAATGCCAATCATGCGTGGCGCGGCGCGATTCAGGGCAAAACGGCGCAGCCCGAACTGCACCGCATCGTCGGGCTGAAACGGCAGGTCTTTGCGCCGCCGCCCGACGGCCTGCTGCTGACCGATCGGCTGGCCGAGCGGCTCCAGGTCAGGCCGGGGGACACGGTGCGGGTGGAGTTGCAGGAGGGGCGACTGGAGGTATTCGAGCTGCCCGTCAGCGCCGTGGTGACCGAGATGCTGGGCATGAACGCCTATCTGGAGCGCCATGCCTTGAACCGGCTGCTGCGCGAAGGCAATGTGATCAATCAGGTCACAGTGGCGGTGGAGCGCGGGCATGAGGCCACGCTGCTCAACCGGCTGAAGGAGCTGCCCCGGGTGGCGGTGGCAATCAGCAAGGCGGTGATGCAGCGCAATATTGAGGAGGTTACGGCGCGCAATGTGCGGGTATTCAGTGGCGTATTGACGCTCTTTGCCACCATCATTGCGATTGGCGTGGTGTACAACAACGCCCGCATTGCGCTGGCGGAGCGGGCCTGGGAATTGGCCAGTCTGCGCGTGCTGGGGTTCACGCGGGGCGAGGTGTCGGGCTTTTTGCTGGGTGAGCTGGCGATTGAGATTGCACTGGCCCTGCCGCTGGGCATGCTGCTGGGCTACTGGCTGGCCTCCATCATTGTCGGTTTGATCAAAACCGATGAGTTTTACTTTCCGTTTGTGATCGCGCCTGCCACCTACGCCTATGCCGCCTTGTGCGTGCTGGCGGCGGGTGGGGTGAGCGCGCTGATTGTGCGGCGCCGGGTGGATGCGCTGGACTTGGTCGGCGTACTCAAAACCCGCGAATAGAGAACAGGAGGAACGGCATGAAGAAAAAAATCCTGACAGGTGCCATCGCCTTGCTGCTTCTGGCGCTGCTGGTGTGGGCCTTCATGCCAACGCCCACCGAGGTCGAAGTGGCGACGGTGACGCAGGGGCGCTTTGAACGCGCGGTACAGGAAGACGGTAAAACCCGTGTGCGCGACCGCTATGTGGTCTCGACGCCGCTGGCAGGCCGGGTGATGCGTATCCAGCTGAAACAGGGCGATGCCGTGGCGCGTGCAGCCACCATTGCCACGCTGTGGCCAGTCACGCCGCCCCTGCTGGATGAGCGCTCCCGCGCCGAGCAGTTTGCGCGTATCGGCGCCCTGCAAGCGGCCGTGGCACGAACCCAGGCCAATGTCGCGCGTGCAGCGGCGGCGCTGGAGCAGGCCCGGACTGAACTCAAACGCAGCGAAGCACTGGCTGAGCAGGGTTTTGTCTCGCCCACCCAAAATGAAACCGGGCGGCTGACGGTTCGCCTACGCGAGAAGGAGCTCGAAAGTGCGCGCCAGGACGAAGCGGTTGCCCACCATGAACTGGAGCAGGCAGGCGTGGCCTTGCGACAATTTTCAAACCCCGCGCAAGACAGACTGCAGCGCACGTTTGAGATCCGGGCCCCCGTCGCCGGCAAGGTACTCAAAGTACTGCAGCAAAGTGAAGGCATCGTGCTCGCAGGCACCCCGCTCCTGGAACTGGGCGACCCGACGCAGCTGGAAGTGGCGGTAGACATTCTGACCGAGGATGCGGCGCAAATCCAGCCGGGCACGGTGGTGCAGTTGTCCAACTGGGGCGGGCCCGAGGTGCTGGCGGGCCAGGTGCGTTTGATTGAACCGGCGGCGTTTACCAAAGTTTCAGCCCTGGGGGTAGAGGAACAGCGCGTCAATGCAATCATTGACATCACCTCGCCGCCGGAGAAATGGCCCACGCTGGGCGATGGCTTCAAAGTCGATGTACGGGTGCTGGTACAGGTAGAAGAGAACGCCGTCAAAGTGCCGGTCAGCGCGCTGTTTCCGGTAGGGGCGCGCTCGGCACTTTTTGTACTGAAAGATGGCCGGGCACGCCTGCAAGAACTCGACGTGGCGGCGCGCAACGGCATCGAGGCATGGATCAAGTCAGGGTTGGCGCCGGGCACCCAGGTGATTGTTTATCCGGATAACAAGTTAAGGAACGACGACCGGGTCACGCCCCGTGAGGTGAGAACCCGTTGAGCGGCTCAGGGCGTGACGCACCAGGGCGCGGTGTCATGGGCAAAGGCCATCCACAAGGCCCAGCCGGAACTGGCGGCCAGCGCCAACCCCGCCAGACGCACACCCCAGTCGCCCGCCCCTTGGCCACGCAAGCGCAGCCAAAGCCAGGGGCCGACCATCATGGCCACACTGGTGCCCAAGGCAAACAAGGCCATGACCAGCGCACCTTCAACAGCGCTCCCGGTCAGCGTGGCGACCAGCAGCGCCGAGTACAGCAAGCCGCAGGGTAAAAAACTCCAGAGCGCCCCAATCACCAGCGGGGCGCCCCGGCCCCGCCCGGCGGCCAGGGAGCGCGCGCCGCTCCAAATTTTTCGACCCGCCTGCTCCAGCCAGACCGGTTGCTGCGCTTTCCACAGCAGCAGCATGCCCAGCACCAACGTGGCGACATGAAACAGGGTCCACACCGGCCGCAGCGCCGCCGACTGCACGGTCAACCAGCCCAAGCCCTGCATGGAAGCGGCGGCGAGAGCGCCCAAGGCGGCATAGCCGAACACCCGCCCCGCCTGGAAACTCCACATGGCTGAGTTTTTGCGCTCGCCTGCGGCTTGCCCGATGCCGGCGCAGGCCGCGCCACACATGGCGATGCAATGGGGCCCACCGGCCAAACCCATCAACAAGGCGGTGACAGCAAGCGATGTCTGCATGTTAAAAATCAGATGATCCTGGAGAAGCGGGCGCGCATGCGATCTGTCTGCAAGTAGCGGTCAAACACCATGGCAACCGCCTGCACAAAAAACCAACCCATGGCGCTGACTTGAATGGCGGAGTCATCCAGTGTGACCAGCCCTTGGTCGGCCAATGCCTGCAGGGACTCCATCTCGGAGGCAAAGTAACTGCGAAAGTCGATCAGATGGGCCAGCTCGATGGATTCAAACAAGATTTCACCCTGACACAGCAGGGCCATGATCACCGCACGGCGCACCAGGTCGTCGCGGGACAGACCGAGACCGCGCACCACCGGGAAACGGCCCTGATCCAGATGGTCGTAATACTCCTCCAGCGTCTTGGCGTTCTGGCTGTAAGTGGCCCCAATCCGGCCAATGGACGACACGCCCAAACCAATCAGATCGCAATCCGGCTGGGTGCTGTAACCCTGAAAATTACGATGTAAGCGCCCCTGCCGCTTGGCAATGGCCAGGGGATCGCTCGGAACAGCAAAGTTACCCATTCCAATATGCACATAGCCCGCCTTGATGAAAGCAGCGATGGAACGCGACAGCATGGCAACTTTGGCGGCGCTGGTGGGTAAATCCGCCGCGACAAGCCGACGCTGGGGCTTGAAGCGCTCCGGCAAATGGGCATAGGCATAGAGGGCAATGCGCGCCGGGCGCAGCTCAATCACCTGCGCCAGTGTGTGGCTGAAGGACTCCGGACTTTGCTGTGGCAGGCCATACATCAGATCGATGCTGATCGAGTCAAAGCCCCGCTGGCGAGCCGCTTCAACCAGCGCAAAGACCTGTTCAGCGGGTTGCACACGATGCACAGCTTTTTGCACGCCAGGGTCGAAATCCTGCACCCCAAAGCTCAAACAATTGAATCCCAGCTCCGCCAGCGTGTCCAGGCGCGATGCGTCAATGGTGCGCGGATCGACCTCAATCGAATATTCCCCGTTGGGAGCCAGCGTGAAGCGGTGGCGCAGCATGCCCATCAGCCCGCGAAGCTCATCGTCCGACAGGAACGTAGGGGTGCCGCCACCCAGGTGCAATTGCGTTACGTTTTTCCCGACACCCAGCTGCGCGGTGTGCAAGTCCAGCTCACGAGTCAGATAGCGCAGATAGGTCGTCGCACGGTCATGCTGCCTGGTAATAATCTTGTTGCAGGCACAGTAGTAGCAGAGCGTTTCACAAAACGGGATGTGAATATAGATCGACAACGGCAACACCATCGCCGCCCCGGTGCGCCTCAACTGCAGCGCCTGGGTATAGTCTTCGGCTGAAAAAGCTTCTACGAAACGATCGGCAGTCGGGTAGCAGGTGTAACGTGGCCCAGACACATCAAACCGACACAGCAAGTCTTCGGAAACGGGGACAACATCGGCTTTATTCATGAATAGTCTTTGGCGAGACTATCGAATATGCCTTAAATGACAAAAAAATACTTGATCTCAATCAAATAATCAGCAGCATCTGATTTGAAGAAATTTGATGGAGATCAGTACTTGGCAAAAATTAGTGCCAAAATGAAGCTCATGAATGCACCAACCGTAAACGTCGCCTGCTCCAACTGTAATTTGCAGGAATTGTGCATGCCAGCAGGTTTAAGCCGGGACGAGCTGGATCGCATTGACGATATGGTGGCAGCACGCCGCAAGATCAAGCGCGGCACAACACTTTTTCGCAACGGTGAAAAATTTACCAGCTTGTTTGCCATACGGACTGGATTTTTCAAGACCTGTGTGGCTTCAGAGGATGGTCGCGATCAGGTCACGGGATTTCAGATGGCGGGTGAAATTATCGGCCTCGACGGCATCGTGAACGACCATCACACCTGCGATGCAGTCGCACTGGAAGATGCCGAAGTTTGCGTCATGCCTTTTGATCGGATTGAGGAGCTGTCGCGCGAAATTAACGCCCTGCAGCGCCATGTTCACAAAATCATGAGCCGCGAAATCGTACGGGAACATGGTGTCATGCTGCTGCTGGGCAGCATGCGGGCAGAAGAACGTCTGGCGACCTTTTTACTGAATTTGGTGCAGCGCCTGCATGCCCGTGGCTTTTCTCAATCAGAGTTAATCCTCCGAATGACGCGTGAAGAAATTGGCAGCTACCTGGGATTGAAACTCGAAACCGTGAGCCGAACATTTTCCAAATTTGTGGACGAAGGTATCGTCGAGGTCAAGCAGCGCCATGTCCGTATTATCAATACGGATGCACTAAGTGACATCGTCAATCCCAAAGCCTACAGCTAAGCTAGCGCCCTAAAACGGACGCCCCAAGTTCACGGCTTGTAAGCCGTGATCCAAACCGTTTGCCATAACGGCAAGCCTCAGCTGACGCCTCTTAACGTCACATTGATCCAATCAATCAAGGCTTGAGCGAGACTTGCGGCTTCGCCACAACACCGGTCTGCGCGTGGTTGCGCGCCTGCAATGCGGGCGCCAAACTGGCGGCCGCATTCACATGGGTATCAGCACCCAAGGTGTTATTGATTTCAATACCCTTACGGTAATAGTCTTCGGTAACGATTTCATCAGGTCTTGTCACTGCCAGATAAAAGGTAACAAAACTTGCTACAACGACGACGGCAGGGCCACCGAATACAAACCAAACGTATCCAAACTTCCACCAGGGAGCGGGTGAGCCAAGGCTATTTTTTTGCATGAAGAATCCTTATCGAGGAAGTAAAAACACCGATTTCTCGGTCAAATGGCCGGGCAGGTCGAGCGACTCGATTTCAAACTGCATCGGGTGTGAGCCCGGTGTGGCTGAGTTGGCAGGCAGCTGCACGCGCATGGTCACCACGCGCGCTTCAGTCGAGGGCACCAGCACCACGTTGTCCGACGCGACTTCGAGACCGGGCAGACCCGAGGCGGTGATCTTGTAGTGCTGGGTGGCCTCGGTGGCGTTCATGACCTGCAGGCGGTACACGTTTTCGACCTTGCCGCCTGCAACTTCGCGCGCCATGACGCCGCGGTCGCGCACCACATTGACCTTGAACGGCGTGCGCAGCGCCAGGCTGACCACCATCGCCAGCACGATGCTGCCCAGCACGGCCGAGTAAATCAGCACGCGCGGGCGCAGCACATGGCGCAGGGTCTCGGCCTGGGTCCAGTGCTGGCTCATGGCGTTTTCGGTGCTGTAGCGGATCAGGCCGCGCGGGTACTCCATCTTGTCCATCACGGTGTCGCAGACGTCGACGCAGGCGCCGCAGCCAATGCACTCGTATTGCAGGCCCTTGCGGATGTCGATGCCGGTCGGGCAGACTTGCACGCACAGGCTGCAGTCAACACAGGAGCCCAGGTTGAGCGTGCTGAGATCGGCCTTGCGCGAGCGGGTGCCACGCGGTTCGCCGCGTTCGGTGTCGTAGGTGACGATCAGGGTGTCTTTGTCGAACATGGCGCTTTGAAAGCGCGCATACGGGCACATGTGCAGGCAGACCTGCTCGCGCATGAAGCCGGCGTTGCCGTAGGTGGCAAAGCTGTAGAAGATGCTCCAGAAAATCTCCCACGAGCCCAGATTCAGCGTCATGAATTCGACGGCAAGCTCCTTGATCGGGGTGAAGTAGCCGACGAAGGTGAAGCCGGTCCACAGCGCCACAGCCAGCCAGACCAGGTGCTTGGCAGTTTTGCGCCAGACTTTGTCAAAGGAGAGGGGTTGCGCCTCGCGGCGCATGAAGGCCGAGCGGTCGCCCTCGATCTTTTTCTCGATCCAGAGGAACATCTCGGTGTACACCGTCTGCGGGCAGGCGTAGCCGCACCACAGGCGTCCGGCCACCGCCGTGAACAGGAACAGCGAGAGCGCGGCGACGACCAGAATGCCAGTGAGGTAGATGAAGTCCTGCGGGTACAGCACCAGGCCGAAGATGTAGAAGCGCTTGACGCCCAGATCAAACAGCACCGCCTGGCGCTGGCCCCATTCCAGCCAAGGCAGGCCGTAAAACACCAGCTGGGTCAGGAACACCATGGCCCAGCGCCAGTTGTTGAACAGGCCGGTGACGCTGCGCGGGTAGATCTTTTTGTGCGGGGCAGCATCAAGATATCCCCGTACTCCACTCGCTCCTGAAGCTCGATGATTCCCATCACGGGGAATGATGGGAATCACCTTCGCGCCCACCGGGCCCTGACTACTCAATTGCGTTCCTTTTAAGAACTAATCTGCTTGACGCTTACTTGGCCGCAGTCTTACTGGAAAGACTCCAGACATACGAAGCCAGAACATGGATCTGCGCTTCAGTCAGCTTATCTGCCTGAGCTGGCATTACGTTAGTTTTGCCATTGTTGATCATGGAAATAATGGCGGCTTCGCCACTACCATGCAGCCAGATGTCATCCGTCAGGTTAGCTGATCCCAGCGCTTGCATACCTTTGCCATCAGCACCATGGCAAGCTGCGCAGGCTGCAAACTTTTCTTTTCCAAGTGATGCTTGAACAGAATCATGTGGACTACCAGACAGACTCAGCACATACTGCGCAACATTCTTGACATCATCAGCCGAGCCCACAGCCGCAGCCATGGGCGGCATCATGCCGGTACGTCCGTTCGTGATATTGGCTTTGATGATCTCCGGCGTACCGCCACCCAACCAGTCATTGTCAGTCAGGTTGGGGAAGCCTTTATTGCCGCGTGCATCTGAACCGTGGCACTGGGAGCAGTTGTTCATGAACAAACGCTCGCCAATGGCCATGGCTTGCGGATCTTTGGCCACATCTTCAGGCTTCATAGCGGAAAACTTGGCATACAAAGGCGCAACTTCTGCATTGCCTTTCTCGACCTCAGCCTGGTGTTGACCCGCTGATGTCCAACCCAATTTACCACCGTAAGAGCCCAAGCCTGGATACAGGGCAAGGTAGACAAAGGAGAAAACGATCGTGATGATGAACAACCAGGCCCACCAACGTGGCAAGGGGTTGTTCATTTCACGCAAATCACCATCCCACACATGCCCGGTGCTGTTGTCGCTGACAGTTGTCACGTGTGCCTTGTTGCTGAACCACAGCAACAGAAGACAAGCCAGAATACTGACTACGGTGATCCCCGCAACGTACAACGACCAGAAGTTACTTGTAAAGTCGCTCATTTATTTTCCTTATTTTGCAGTCATCAATCTTGATCGAAAGGCAGGTTGGCAGCCGTCTCGAAATCATCGGCATGGCGGCGGGAATAGGTCCACACCATGATGCCGATAAACGTGATGAGGCTGATCACCGTGACCACCGAACGAAGGGTATTGAAATCAAGTTCCATCTAAACACCTGCCAGTTACTTGACCGATGTACCCAATACCTGCAGGTAGGCAATGACGGCTTCGATTTCCTTCTTGCCCTTGATCTCTTCTGTAGAGTTGGCAATCTGCTCATCGGTGTAAGGCACGCCTACAGTCCGCAAAGCCTTCATATGGGATGGCATGGACTCCGCATCCACCGTATCTTTGAGTAACCATGGATACGCTGGCATATTGGATTCAGGCACCACATCACGTGGATTATTCAAATGGTCACTATGCCACTGATCACTGTACTTACCACCGACGCGGTGCAGATCAGGCCCCGTGCGCTTGCTGCCCCACTGGAACGGATGGTCATACACGAATTCGCCAGCCACTGAGTAGTGGCCGTAACGCAAAGTCTCGGCACGGAATGGACGAATCATCTGCGAGTGGCAGTTATAGCAACCCTCGCGGGTGTAAATATCACGTCCGGCCAACTGAAGCGCGGTATAGGGCATCAAACCCTTGACTGGCTGCGTGGTCGACTTCTGGAAAAACAGCGGAACAATTTCCAGCATGCCACCCACCAGCAACACCAGCAGGATCAAAACGATCATCAGAAAATTGCTGGTTTCGATCTTTTCATGCGACAGTTTGCCGCTTGTATTGTTATTTGCCATGGTATTTTCTTTCTCAGGCGTGAGCAGGTGCGACTGGAGCCGGAATGTTCACAGTGACAGAACGACCTTTAGACACTGTCTTGAATGTATTCCAGAGCATGATCACCATACCGGAGAGGTACAGCAAGCCACCCAGCAAACGCAGCACATAGAACGGGAAGGTAGCCTTAACGGACTCAACAAAAGAGTAGGTCAACGTACCATCAGCATTGATAGCACGCCACATCAAGCCCTGCATCACACCGGCAATCCACATCGCAGCAATGTAAATAACGATGCCAATGGTCGCCGCCCAGAAGTGAACTTCAATGGCTTTAACGCTGTACATCTGCTTTTGACCAAACAGACGTGGAATCAGGTAATACATGCTACCCATCGTGACCAGACCAACCCAGCCCAAAGCACCAGAGTGCACATGACCAACAGTCCAGTCCGTGTAGTGAGACAGCGCATTGACCGTCTTGATGGCCATCATGGGCCCTTCAAAAGTGGACATACCATAGAAGGACAAGGACACAATCAGGAAACGCAGGATTGGATCATCGCGCAACTTGTGCCAAGCACCCGACAAGGTCATGATGCCGTTGATCATGCCGCCCCAGCTTGGCGCCAGCAAAATCAGGGAAAACACCATACCAACCGACTGAGCCCAATCAGGCAATGCGGTGTAGTGCAGGTGGTGAGGACCCGCCCACATGTAAGTGAAAATCAACGCCCAAAAGTGGACGATGGATAAACGGTAAGAGTAAACAGGGCGCTCGGCCTGCTTGGGGATGAAGTAATACATCATGCCCAAGAAACCAGCGGTCAAGAAGAAGCCCACCGCATTGTGACCGTACCACCACTGAATCATGGCATCCTGCACACCGGCATAAGCGGAGTAGGACTTCATGAAACTAGCGGGGATGGCTGCACTGTTCACCAAATGCAGCAAGGCCACCGCCAGGATGAAGGCACCGAAAAACCAGTTAGCCACATAAATGTGGCGAACTTTCCGCGTACCAACCGACCCAAAAAAGACGATGGCATAAGAAACCCAAACCAGAGTGATCAGGATATCAATGGGCCATTCCAGTTCAGCGTATTCTTTGCCTTCGGTGAAACCGAGTGGCAGCGTGATGGCTGCAGACAGAATAACCAGCTGCCAACCCCAAAAGGTGAAGGCCGCCAACTTGTCGCTAAACAAGCGAACGTGGCATGTTCGTTGAACCACATAGTAAGAAGTGGCAAACAAGCCACAACCGCCAAACGCAAAAATAACCGCATTGGTGTGCAATGGGCGCAGGCGCCCATAACTCAACCAGGGGATGCCCATATTTAGTTCGGGCCAGGTCAGCTGAGCAGCGATGATCACGCCGACCAGCATGCCCACAACACCCCAGACCACGGTCATGATAGCGAACTGCCTGACAACTTTATCGTTGTAGGTAGTTGCTTGCGAATTAGGAAATATCATTTTCACCTCTTCTTCGTTAATTTGGATCAAGTTTCCCATGGCAAACACGGATACTTTTTGACACACATCAAACCCTTAAAAGAATTCTTATTAATCCTTAAGGATTCGCTCACCTTCTGACTCAATGTCTTCAAACTGCCCACGATAGATCGCCCACCACAAGCCCCCGAGGATAAAAAACACAAGAATGACCGATAGCGGTATCAATAAATAAAGAATATCCATCAAATTTTCCCGAGTGATTTGGTGCCCGTCGATAGCCGCAAGGCATTGAGCACGACAAACAGAGAACTTAAGCCCATCCCCAGACCCGCCAGCCAGGCAGGCAGCCAACCGACCACCGCCAAAGGAACACAGACCGCGTTATAAAGGGCAGCCCACCAAAGATTCTGCCGTACCACACGCAGGGTGCGACGGGCCATCAGCAGCGTATGGGCAACCGCACTGAGCTGGCCACCTAACACCAGAAAATCGGCCTGCGCCTGCGCCAGTGGCACCGCTTGACCAAAGGCAAACGACACATGGGCAGCGGCGAGTACCGGGCCATCATTCAAACCATCCCCCACAACCGCCACCTTGTGACCACGCTGCTGGGAGTTCCGCAGAAAATCAAGCTTATCCTGCGGTGAGCACCCCCCCTGGAACTCCGTAATACCGACCCGTCCCGCCACCCGTGCTGCTGCCTCGACACCATCCCCAGACAGTAAATGAACGGCGACCCCCTCCCGCTGCAGAGCCGCCACTGTTTCCAGCGCATCCGGCCGCACATCTTCATGCAACTCAAACGTGGCCAGCCAGCCCCGCACGTCACTTAAGCAGGCCTGCAATGAATCCGATTGAAGACGCTCAACACCGCAAAAACTGGCAGAGCCCAGACGCAGATCCGTCACGTTGGACGCAGTGTCGCCAGACCAGACCCGGCCCGACAGCCCTCCACCGGCGACTTCATTCACTGCTTCGGCTTGCCACAAGCGCGAAACGCCAGCAGCGCTTGCCGCCGCAGCCAGCGCCTTGGACACGGGATGAAGTGAATAGTGCGCCAAGGCATTGGCCATGGCCAATGCCTGCCCAACAGAAATGCCGTCACGCACCTGGGTCACACCCAAAATCATGGCATCACGTGTCAGGGTTCCGGTTTTATCGAACATCACCGTATCGATGGCTGCCATGGCCTCGAAGGCTTCCAGCCGACGTACCAAAACACCCCGGCGTGCGAGCGTTCCAGCAGCGGCCAGCATGGCAGCAGGTGTTGCCAGTGACAGGGCACAGGGACAAGTCACTACCAGCACCGCCACCGCGACCATCAGCGCGCGCTCCGGATCACTGCCCCACCAAAAAGCACAAGCCAAGCCTGCAGCCAGCAGAACCGCTATCAAGAAGGGTTTGGCGATGCGATCAGCCAATCGGGCCAACGGTGGTTTGGTGGTCGATGCATTCTCCATCAGCGTCACAATTTGAGCGAAACGCGTCTCCTCCCCGACGCGCTCCACGCGCGCTTGAACCACGGACGACAGGTTATGGCTACCGGCAATCACCATATCACCCACACCTCTTGATACTGGACGCGACTCCCCCGTCAGAAGCGCCTCATCAACCATCGTATTGCCTTGCAGCACCACGGCATCAGCCGGAAAGGCCTCTCCCGGCAAGATGCGGATCACGTCACCGGCCAGCAAACGGCGTACCGGGACACGTTCATAACTACCGTCTTTGCAAAGACGTGCCACACTGTCTGGCAGCCGGTTCATCAACGCTTCCAGGGCACCAGCGGTTCGATCACGCAGGCGCAACTCCAGCCAACGCCCGGCCAGCAAAAAGAAAACGAACATGGTGAGTGAGTCGAAATAAACTTCGCGGCCAAAGAGGCCCTGCATGTCAAACGTCCCGGCGGTGCTGACGACAAAGGTGATCAACATCCCCAGCGCCACCGGCAAGTCCATGCTCACACGCCGCTGTAACACGTCGCGCCATGCATTGCTAAAAAATGGGCCACAGGAGAACAGAATTACTGGCAAGGTCAGCACCCAGGATGCCCAGCGCAGCAATTGCTCCATCTCGGTCGTTAAATCCCCGGGCCGTGCGACGTAAGCGGGATAGGCGTACATCATCACCTGCATCATGCACAGTGCAGCAACCAGCATGCGCCACAGCGCCTTGCGGGCTTCACCTTTGCGACGTTCACGGGCAAATGAATCATTGGCAGGCACTGCGCGATACCCTGCCGTTTGAACCGCCTGCATCCAGTGCGAGGGGCGAACCGCCTCGGATGACCAGACGACACGGGCGCGATGACTGCCCGCCCCCACCTCGGCCTTCAGCACGCCGGGCACATTCAACAACGCCGCCTCAATCGTCAGCGCACAGGCCGCGCAATGCATCCCTTCAATCAGCAGATTAGACTCCCAGCAACCCGCGTTGCGCGCATCCGGACGGCTGAAGGCAGACCATTCCAGCGGATCATCCAAGAGATGCAAAATATCCATGGCGGCCGCTACATCAGGCGATGCGGCCTGACGCGGTTCAAGCGAGTCAATCAGGTTTTGGGGCGCCGCAATAACAACGGCAGAATGATCAGTGGACATTGGCTTTATGGGTTCCCGTCAAGCTACTCAGTTTACTTGACGAAAATCAGGCTATTTCCGGCGGAGCAGAGTAAGCTTGCGATCTGAATCCAAATCAGGAGCTATTCATGTACCAACGAATTCTTGTGGCCACCGATGGCTCTCCTTTGTCCCAACAAGCGGTCACCAGCGCCATTGCACTGGCGGCGCTGGCGGGTGCCGAGTTGGTCGCGCTGAAAGTGGTTCCGTGTTACCCGCAAAGTTACTTTGAGGGGGGCTTGGCCTTGCAGGCCGCCGAGGTGAGCCGGGTTGAGCAACAGTGGGCAGAGGACGGGCAGAACATCGTCGACGCGGTGCAGAAAGAAGCCTTGGAAAAAGGGGTTAAAGCCACGGCCATCACAGTGAAGTCCGACCTGGTGTCGGATGCCATCATTGCGGCAGCCAAAAAACGTGAATGCGATCTAATCGTCATGGCCTCTCATGGACGCCGGGGCATTAAACGCCTGCTGCTGGGCAGTGAAACCCAGCAAGTCTTGACGCACTCCCACATCCCGGTTCTAGTTTTACGCTGAATCAAGCTCGGTGAAGCGTTGCCGGATTTCGAGCACCACGCTCCACTGGGCAAGAAAGGCATCCACACAAGCCGGATCAAAATGGCTTCCGGCATTCGATCTAAGGTGCTCCACCGCCTGCTCAAGCGGCCAGGCCTTCTTGTAAGGACGCTCGGACGTGAGTGCATCAAACACATCCGCCACCGCAACGATACGGCTAAAAATGGGAATGCTGTCACCCCGCAGCCCATTGGGGTAGCCGCTGCCGTCAAATTTCTCATGGTGGGCCCGTGCAATGTCAGCCCCCGCCTGCAGCACACGGGATGAGCTGCCCTTGAGAATTTCGTAGCCAAAAATGGCATGCTGCTTCATGATTTCGAACTCATCGGGCGTTAACCGTCCGGGTTTCAGCAGAATATTATCTGCAATGCCGACCTTGCCAATGTCATGCATGGGCGCTGCCTCCAGCAGCAACTCCTGATCGACAGCAGACAAGCCGAGTCCTTTGGCAATCAATTCTGAAAAGTGGGCCATCCGCAAAATATGCGCCCCGGTTTCCGGGTCGCGGTACTCGGCCGCCTTGGACAGACGAATGACGGTCTCACGCTCGCGCTGCAGAATCTCAGACGTCGCTTTATGAACTTCATCGGCGAGCCAGGCAGCGCGGTCTGCCAGTTTTTTCCGGACATCGCTCAAGGCAAGCATATTGGAGGCGCGGGCCAAAAATTCGATCTTGTCCACGGGCTTGGTTAAAAAATCCGAGGCCCCCACATCCAGCGCGCGGTAACGCACCTGCTTCTGGTCATTGGCAGTGATCATCAAAACAGGAATCCCTTCCTTGCCTGGCGTCTCCCGCAGACGCCGGATGAACTCAATGCCATCCAGCTCCGGCATCATGTAATCAACAATGATCAAATCAGGGTCGTTCGCCTGTGCCCAAGCCAGGCCTTCGGTCGACGAGAGGAATGTTTTGGATTCACAATTTTCCAGCTTCTTGACCAAGGCCCCGAACAGGATGAGATTGATCTCGGTATCGTCAACAATAAGTACTTGATGCCCCATCCCTGAGCACCCCTTCATCGGAGAATTCATCTTATTCCTATCACATTCCCTTAGCAGGGCATTATTTTCAGACTATAGCCGTCAAACCATGACCCGCTGCAATGCAGCGAGCAGCTGATCCACCTCGGCGCCAATGGCCTCGATCAATTCTGCCAAACCAGCCGACTCCCCCCGAGCTGCCAACACCTCGGCACGATGCGCCAAGTCTGAAGGAGGGCGGGCGCCAAACATGGCCAGGGTTCCCTTCAACGCATGCGTGAGATGCAGAATCGGCTGCAAGTCCCCCGCCACCAGCGCTTGCGCCAGGGCCTGCTTATCCAGCGGCCATTGACGCGCAAAAACATCGGCAATGATTTCAACCACTTCTTGATCGGACTGCGCAAGCGCCAGGTCGTAGTCAAAGTGTGAAACGACCAGTATCGGCGCCACGCCGTCATGCATTGGATTCAGACTCGCATCCAGAGAAAAAGATTCGCTGCGCGTTGCATACTGACACAACAGCCGCCGCAACTCAGTCGTTTCAAGAGGTTTGGAAATATAGTCATCCATGCCAGCAGCAATACAACTATCGCGATCACCGGGCATGACATTGGCCGTCATGGCAAGAATCGGTGTGCGCGGGCCCTGTTCACTGGCACGAAAGCGCCGGGTGGCCTCCAGTCCATCCATGACCGGCATCATCATGTCCATCAGCACCAAGTCAAAACGATGGAGCGCCAGCGCCTCAAGGGCCAACTGCCCATTCACAGCCAAAGTGACCCGATGACCCCAACGCGTCAGCAATTTGATCGCTAATTGCTGATTCACCACATGGTCTTCCACCAGCAATATATCCAGCGCGGACTGCTGATCCATCAAAGCGTGACGCGTCACCAGCGGGGAACTACCCTCCATCCGTCTATGGATCACCCGCACAACCACCTGCAGCAACTCATCGCGGGTAAATGGTTTGGACAAATACGCAGAGAATCCAATTTCATGCGAGCGCAGGGCATCCCCTTTCAAACCTGCAGAAGAAAGCATGACAAGGGGAACTCCAGCACAGTGAGGCAGCGCCACGATCCGCTCTGCGGTGCTAAAGCCATCCAAATCCGGCATCTGGGCATCCAGCAGCACCAAATCACAGGGGCGACCCGGCGCCTGCGTGGCCTGCAGCCATGCAAGTGCAGCCCCTCCTGATTCAAACTCATGTACCTGGACACCCACACTTTCCAGCAGACGAATCAGGATCAGGCGATTCACCGCATTGTCATCCACCACCAAAACACGCAAACCGGCCAAATCAGACACATCGACCGGCACATCAATGGCCTCGGCATCCGCTTCCAGCCGGATGACAAAATGAAACTGGCTACCGTGTCCAACTTCGCTTTCCACCCACAACTGGCCTTCCAGGGCCTCCACCAGTCGACTGGAAATGGTCAAACCCAAGCCGGTGCCACCAAATTTTCGGGTAATCGAGCCATCTTCTTGCGAAAAGGCATCAAAAATCGCCCCCAGCTTGGACGCGGGGATGCCAATCCCGGTGTCACTGATGGTGAATTGAACACCATCTCCCGCCTCCCGCCCAGCCACCATCGTCACACCCAAGACCACCTCGCCCTGCGCGGTAAATTTGATGGCATTGCCGACCAAATTCGTCAGAATTTGTCGCAAGCGCCCAGGATCCCCAATGACCAGCATCGGCACATCAGGCCCAATGTCACAAACCAGCTCAAGCCCTTTGGCATGCGCCCGTGCTGCCAGTGCCTTGAGCGTGTCACCCACCGTGCGCCCAAGGTTGAAGGGGATTTTCTCAATCAGCAGTTTGCCGGCTTCAATCTTCGAGAAATCGAGAATGTCATTGATCACTTTGAGCAGGGAGTCGGAAGATGATTTGACAATTTCCATGTACTCCCGCTGCTCATCGGTCAAATCCGTGTCGAGTGCAAGCTCGGTCATGCCAATCACGCCATTCATGGGCGTGCGAATTTCATGACTCATATTCGCCAGGAAATCGGATTTCGCCCGGTTGGCCGCTTCGGCCCCCTCCTTGGCACAACGCAACTCCTCTGACGCCCGTTTGGCTTCAGAAATATCAGCCAGATAACCATTCCACAAACGACGACCATCAAGCGCTTGTTGCAGTTGCGCAGCCGCATGCACCCAAACGGGTTCGCCACTGGCTCGGTGCAACAGGCGGAAATCAACCGCCCAAGCCTCACCACTCTCGGCAGAAGCGCTCATGGCGGCAAAAAATGCGGCACGGTCATCCGGGTGCAGCTGCGCAAAAAGTGCTTTGACATTGAGCATCACTTCTTCGGGCGTGATGCCGCATATTTTCTCGATGGCAGAACTGCAAAACGGCATGCTTTGCCCACCATCCAGGGAAAAGTGGTACTGATAAACCGCGACCGGAATGCTTTCGGTGACTTCGCGCAAGCGGGCCCCCGCCTCCTTCAGCAAAGTCACGTCTTGCCAGATACCGGTAAAAACAGTCGCCCCATCGGCGGCCAATTCAGGCTCCGGACTGATCTCCCCCCGAATCCAGCGCAAGGTGCCATTGGGCAAGGTGATCCGGTATTCGTCGCTCCAGGGCTCACGCCGGGCAGCGGCTAAAAATACGCTTTGCAAATACCGCTCACGCTCCTCGGGAACAACTTGCAAGGCCGATAGATGACCATCAGCCAGCAAGGCACCCCGGTCAAGGCCACGAATCTCACCCAGCCGGTCACTGACAAAGGTGTAACGAATCTGCCCATGGCCCACCTCACACTGATAGACCACGCCAGGGACGGCATTGGTAATGTGGCGCAAGCGCGCCTCAGCGGCGTTAATCGTCGCCTCCATCAGTTTGCGGGCGGTGATGTCGGTTCGGATCGCAATGAACTGCGTCGGCACGCCCATGTCATCGCGCAGCGGGACAATGGTGGACTGCACCCAGTAGCGACTGCCGCTTTTCGACTGGTTGCAGATTTCGCCGTGCCACACCTCACCCGCTGAAATGGCACGCCACATGTCCGTGAAAAATGCGTCGGTATGAACGCCGGAGTTGATGAGGCGATGACTCTGCCCCAGCAGCTGCTCGCGTGAATAACCACTGATTTCACAGAATTTGTCATTGGCATAGAGAATCCGGCCTGCCACGTCGGTCATGCTGACGATCCCGTGCTGATCCAGCGCAAATTTCTGGTTGGCCAAATCCGTCAAGGCCGCATGCAAATCTTTCTGGCTCTCTTCACGCTCTTGCACCAGGTCAGACATCAGCCGGGAGAGCGACTCCAGATTGTCATCCTGCAACGGAGGCGCATCCGGATCCAGCGTCTGCATCAGACTGTGGGCGGTTTCACGCAGCGAATCAATGGCACGGGTCCGGCTGGCCAGCTCGACGCGGATACGGTCGTTGGTGTGCGTCAACTCCACCGAACTCAGTTGCAGACTCCGGGTTTTCAGATCCAGATCACGGTCACTCTGGGCGTAGGCGTCATCCACACGCGTCAAAAACCCATCAAGCCCTTTCAGTACAGCGGCCGCTTCGGGCGACACCCCAGGCAGACCTGCCAGCCTGTGCAACTCATCGAGCACAGTGGGCAGCTGCGTCTCATCAATGCCGAGCAGGCGTTTCGTTTGGCGGGCTAGCAGCTTATGCATGAATGAAGGTCATCGGCGCTTACATCTCGGCGAGATACGTGATGGTCATGGTTTGGTTATGCAACTTGCACTCGGCATTGCGGGTGAAAGGACTGATCTCCCCGTTGGAGTAAAAACCTGCCAGCACGGCGCCTTGACCAAACACATCGCCGACAGCTTCCACCTCTTCGTCAACGCGGCCGCCCATCACCAGTTTGCGCCCCACACAGCTGACCAGCAGCGCCAAGCCCTGGCCATCGCTGTCAAACATCTTCTGCGCCGCTTGCGCGGCCGCCTCGGCCCCATCCACCAACGCATCCGTGCTGGCGTGCATCAAGCGCAGGTAGCCGGCGGGATCAATATCGCCTGCCAGGGTCAGGCTGCCAGCGGCTTCATCGATGCCCAAAATGGTCCGGATCAAGCCAACGTCCTCGTGATCGCTGCCGAGCATGGCCAACGGAAACAGCAAGCCCGATGCAGGCAGGTCTTTGGCATGCTCGCCCAGGTAGCGCTTGTAAACATCCAGCGCCGGCTGACCATCGAGTTCAAACAGCACATTGTTCTCGCAGCGGGTCACTCTTCGGGCCGGGCCAAAAGGCGACCAGCCACCAAAAGAACCGTGTGAAAAACTCAAACTGTCACCATACAGCCCGACACACACCAACTGGTCGTTGTGAACGCCGGTTTTGTCCAGCACCCAGCTTTCCTTGAATGCCGCAGCATCGCCCGCCAAGCCACCGGTGATCGGAATCTGGGCACCCAGAATGTCGGCCATACCGGCGATCAGCGCACTGCCATTGATGGCCACGCCCTGCCCCAGCAGCAACACGGCACGCAGGCCGTCGAGCGGCAGTTGCCGGGCCAGACGCGTACCCGCAGCCTGCGAATCATCCATATTCGCCAGCCGGGTTGAGGACTCGACCAGCGTTGTTTTATCAAAACGCACCGCCGTCACGACGCACGTGTCATCACTGACCCCCTCAGCGGATATTTCACCCGCCGTACTGCAGCCGACACGAAGCGCCGCCGGAAACAGCGCCTCCAGCGGGGCGGCCACGCTTTTAAGCAAGGCCATCGCGCCAAAAACCAGCAGCAGATTCGGACGCAAGGCCTGGAACTGAGCGAGTTCGGTCGGCAGATTGTCATCGCGACGAAGAATGAGTTGATCGACTTGCATTTAACGTGTCCTTTTCGACGTGATGGGAGACTCTTTAGCCATCGTAGCGCGCCTACGCTCCGCCATAGTGCGCGCGCAACACATTTTTCTGCACCTTGCCCATGCTGTTGCGTGGCAGCGCATCGACCACAAAACACTGCTTGGGCACCTTGAAGTTCGCCAGCAGGGCTTTCAGGCTGGCCAGGATCCGGGCCGGATCGGGCGCAGCCCCCGGCTTGGCAATGACCAGCGCCACACCCACCTCGCCAAAATCGGCATGCGGGATGCCGATCACGGCACTCTCGGCCACGCCGGGCAGTTCGTTGATGCAGCCTTCGATTTCAGCCGGGTACACGTTGTAACCACCGCTGATGATGAGGTCTTTGCTGCGCCCCACAATCGTCACATAACCCTGCGCATCCACGCAGCCCACGTCGCCGGTTTTGAAATAGCCATCAGCGGTGAACTCTTCTGCCGTTTTTTCCGGCATGCGCCAGTAGCCCTTGAACACATTGGGCCCCTTGACCTGGATGCCCCCAATCTCGCCCGGCGACACGGCTTGGCCCGCGTCATCCTGCACGCGCAGGCTGACGACCGACAATGGAAAACCAACGGTGCCACCGCGCCGCTCGCCCTGCTCGACGTGGTACGGGTTGGAGGTCAGCATGGCGGTCTCGCTCATGCCGTAACGCTCCAGAATGGTGTGCCCGGTGCGGCGCTGCCACTCGGTGAAGGTATCCATCAACAGAGGCGCCGAACCGGCAATAAACAGGCGCATGTGGCGCGCAGCCTCTTGGGTCAGCCCCGGCTCGGCCAGCAGGCGCACATAGAGCGTGGGCACACCCATGAACACCGTGGCCTCGGGCAGTTTCTGGATCACCACTTTGGGATCAAACTTGCTCAGCCAGATCATCTTGCTGCCATTGAGCAGCGCTCCGTGAATCGCCACAAACAGGCCATGCACATGGAAGATAGGCAAGACGTGCAGCAGCACGTCGCCCGGCTGCCAGCCCCAGTAGTCCTTGAGCACCTGCGCGTTGCTCAGCAAATTGCCGTGCGTCAGCATCGCGCCTTTGGAGCGGCCGGTGGTGCCACTGGTGTACAAAATGGCGGCCAGATCATCGGCCTTGCAGTTGGCCACCTCGTGCTGGTCTGAACAATGGGCGGCGCGCTCCAGCAAAGAGCCGCTGCGGTCATCATTGAGCGTGAACACGTACTGCGTGCCCGCCTTGAAGGCGATCTGGCTGACCCAGCCAAAGTTGTCGGCCGTACAGACCACCACGGCGGGCTCGGCATTGCCAATGAAATAGGCCATCTCGGCGCTCTGGTAGGCGGTGTTGAGCGGCAAAAACACAAAGCCAGCGCGCAAGGTGGCCAGGTACAGCAGCATCGCCTCCACCGATTTCTCCACCTGCACCGCAATGCGGGCACCGGCGGGCAAGTCCAGCGATGCCAGCAAGTTGGCCATCATGGCCGTGGCACGCTCCAGATCACGCCAGGAATACAGCAGACCGTTGTCGGTTTCGACGGCGGTAGCCTCCAGATCAGCGGGGAAAGCGGCGCGCAGGGCGACAAAGAGGTTACCGTTGTGCGGCGGAGTGGGCTGTTGCATGTCAGTGGGTCGGCGTGAAGTGGGGCAAAGGGCGAAACAGGATGTCAAAAAACGGGCTGGCGCTTGGCCAGAAAGGCGCCAATGCCCTCCCGGTGCTCGGCGCTGTCCGCATAGGCGTAGTCAGCGCCGCCCTGATCCGCTATCAAATTAGTAGCTACTGACGCACAATCTACGAGGGCTGGAGGCCGATTTAATGAACGAAGTGTCTGTTTATTGAGGCGCGCCGCCTGCGGTGCCAAAGCGGCAATGCGCAGCGCGGTGGCTTGCACTTCGGCCGCCAACGCATCAGCGGCCAGCACCCGGCTGAGAAAACCGGCGGCCTTCATCTCAGCCGCACTGAAAACCGCCGCCTCCAGCAGCATCTGGCGTGCCGTCGTCAGCCCCACTTCGCGCGCCACCAATTCGGCCTCACGCGGCGCCATCGGGAAACCCAGTTTGGCAATGGGCGCGCCAAAGCGGGCGCTGTCAGCACTCAGGCGAATGTCGCAGCAACTGGAAATCTCAACCCCTGCGCCCATGCAATTGCCCTCAATCTGCGCCACGATCGGCACGTCGCAGTCCAGCATGGCGCTCAAACCGCCCCAGACATCGTTCTCATGAAAATCGCGCAGCGTGGCTTCCTGGAAGCGGAAGGCGCTGTATTCGGAAATATCCCCGCCTGAACAGAAATGACCGCCCTCCCCCGCAATCACCACGCAGCGCACGTCCCGATTGCCTTGGATGCTCTCAAAAACAGAGCGCAATTCGCGCCACATGGCACGCGACATGGCATTGAAGCGGGGAACATGGCGGATGCTGACGTGGGCGATAGCACCCTGCAGCGCCAGTTGAACGCGGCCCGGCACACGGGGCGGTGTTGAATGAGTCAAAGTCACAAATCTTTCCTTTGGGTCGATCGGGCAACGCCGACCGACCTTCAGAATTTCAGGTCGGAAATGGCGCTTGAAACCGGTATTTTGCTTTGTGCCAGCTGCGCCCGGTGCTTGTCCAGGCGTTTCAGGTCGTACAGGTAGTTGACCATCAGTCCGTACGACTGCTTGAGCCCCTTGGTCGAGGGGTCGCCGGCCCAATTCAAGCGCTCAATCCGCGCGCCGTTGCCCAGATGAAAGCGCGCCACCGCGTCCAGCGGCTTGCCATCCACCCACTCCCGCGCCAGATAGTGCGCGGCGCTGCGCAGCAGCAGCTGGCGCACGGGGGATTTGGCGTCCAGCGCCAGCGCATTTTCGGCAGCCGCCAGCAGCTGCAGCGCCGTGAGCGGCTCATCACCCAACACGTGTCCGAGTGTGGCGCGTGACTTGTCATCGAGTTTGCCGAGCAGGACGGCAGCGTTCTTGCCCAGCCAGGCCCGAAAACCCGGTATCGGCGACAGCGTGGCAAAGGTCTTGAGGCGGGGGAACTCGGCCTTCAACGTCTCCACCACACGCTTGATCAGCGAGTCGCCAAAACTCACGCCGCGCAAGCCGCCCTGGGTGTTGCTGATGGAGTAAAAGATCGCGGTGCTGGCTTTACCCAGGTCGCTGGCATCGGCCGACTCATCCAGCAAGGGGGTGATGCTGTCAGCCATGGCATCGACCAGCGCCACCTCGACAAAAATGAGCGGATCGTCGGGCAAGCGGGGATGAAAGAAGCCGTAACAGCGACGATCCGAGTCCAGCCGGTTCTTCATGTCGGCCCAGCTTTTGATGTCGTGTACCGCCTCGTACCGGATCAGCTTCTCGATCAGCGAGGCAGGCGAATCCCAGCTGATGCGGCGCAGCTCCAGAAAGCCGACATCAAACCAGGTCGAGAACATGTACTCCATCTCGACATCGAGCGCCTGCAGCCGCTTGTCGGACTTGAGAGAAGGCAGCATCTCGGCGCGCAGATCCACCAGAAACCGGATGCCGTCAGGAAAGGCGCTGAAGCGCTGCAGCAAGCGTCGGCGTGGCGACACGGTGGCGCGGCGGTAATGCACCTCGGCCACCGCTTCGTCAGGCGTGCCCACTGCCGCCGAAAAGCGGGCCTGCGCCTGCTGGATGACCTGGGGATCAGCCACAAACTGCTCACTCATCAGCAGCCACATGTCACGCCGTCGCTCCAGCGTGGCGCTGGCATACCAGAGCGCCACCGCCTTGGCTCGGCGTCCGCCCTCGACCTCGCTGACCCGGCTGTCCACCACCGCCTGCAGCTCGGTGAGCGCACGGCGCAAGACCCGTGGCGACAGGGCTTCGTCCTGGTGGCGCAGGGTGCCCGCCAGGCGCTCGCGCACGGAGCGGCCTTGCGGCGGGGTCGGCCCCCGGCCCGGCTCAACGTCAAGGGCCGCCGCTTTTTTCATCAGGGCCCCCGCCGCCGGCAGCAATTTCGAGACGTTACGACTAATCCAGTCAGAGGTATTCATGTCAGCGCTCCCGGTGAATTGACTTGCTCAGCGGATTGTGAGCGTCAATAAACAGCCCTCATTATTGACAATCCAACACCGTGACACAAAGCGTTTTCACCCCGGAGAAACCCCTGCCTCAGCAAGTCAACCCCTCAGCGTGAAGGGCGGGTCTGCGCCCAACGCCACAGGCCCGCTCCGCCCACGATCATCGGGACGCACAGCCACTGCCCCATGCTCATGCCCAGCGACAGAATGCCCAAGTGCGCATCGGGCTCGCGGAAGAACTCGGCGGCAAAACGCAACAGCCCGTAGCCCATGAAAAAGGCGGCCGTCACCTGGCCCTGTTTGCGTTCCTTGCGGGCATACCACCACAACAGCACGAACAAGAGCAGCCCTTCCATCAAGAATTGATAAATCTGTGACGGATGGCGCGGCAAATCTCCCGCCCCGCGAAACACCATGCCCCACGGCAGATCCGGGCTGCTCACACGGCCCCACAACTCGCCATTGATAAAGTTGCCGATCCGCCCTGCCGCCAGTCCGGTCGGCACGCACGGCACACCAAAGTCCAGCACCTGCAACCACGGCTTGCGCCGGGAGCGGGCAAACCAGATCATGGCGACACAAACCCCCAGCAGGCCGCCATGAAAGCTCATGCCGCCTTGCCACACGGCAAAAACCTCCAGCGGGTGCGCCAGGTAATAGAGCGGCTTGTAAAACAGGCAGTAGCCAATGCGCCCGCCCAGCACCACGCCCATCACGCCCATGAACAGAATGTCTTCCACGTCCTGGCGCGACCAGGCCCCCGCCCCGGTGATGGAGGCAAACGGCTCATGGCGCAGCCGCCGAAAGCCCAACAACATGAACAGGCCAAACGCGGCCAGATAGGTCAGCCCATACCAATGCACGGCCAGGGGGCCGAGCTGCAGCGCGACAGGATTAATTTGTGGATGAATCAGCATGGCCGGTATTGTGCATGGCCGTCATGCGTCGACTGACGAAGACGTTCAACTTTTAGCGCCGTTTCTTTGGCGACAGGGTACCGATGGCCTCGCGATTTTTGTCGATGCGCGCCTGCCGCTTGGCATTCTCACGATCCATGGATTTCCTTTTGGTGTAACCCGACGCATCGGCCCAGGCCCACCACAGCACCGTCAGGCCAAACGGGAGCAAAACCACCCACCAGTCCCAGGCCGCCACCGCCCCGATTTCAAGATATTTCAGGGCCAGCAAAACCAGCCCCAGTCCCAATAAATACATCAAAGTTCCCCATCATTTTGCGAGTGGTCAAGCACGGATAGTTGTCAACCCCGGTCATTACAATGCCGTTGATTGACTGTACCTTAACTCACTTGGACGACATGATGAAACGTATTTTCTTTGCTTTAGCTGCCACCGTACTCATCGCGGCACCTGCCTTTGCAGATGCGGATCTCGCCAAATCCAAGAACTGCATGGCTTGTCACGCGGTTGACAAAAAACTGGTGGGACCGTCTTACAAAGACGTCGCCAAGAAATACGCAGGCCAAAAAGATGCCGTCGACAAACTGGCCGTCAAAATCCGCCAAGGCGGCTCGGGTGTATGGGGCGTCACCTTCATGCCCGCCAACGCCCAAGTCAGCGAAGCGGATGCCAAAAAACTCGCTACCTGGATTCTGGGCAGCTGATCCAGCCCATTCCGCCGACGCGTAAAAAAACCCGCGACTGCGGGTTTTTTTACGCCTTGAATCCAGGCATTTTCAACCGCCAGCCCCCGTCAAACGGGCGCCAGCAGCTATCACTTCAATAGCATCAGTAGGTTTGACCCAGCTGACCCAGAATCGCTGGATTTTCCAGTGTCGAGGTATCCTGGGTGATGGACTCCCCCTTGGCCAGCGAGCGCAGCAGGCGGCGCATGATCTTGCCGGAACGGGTCTTGGGCAAGTTTTCACCGAAGCGGATGTCTTTCGGCTTGGCGATGGGGCCGATTTCCTTGGCCACCCAGTCACGCAGCACTTTGGCAATCGCCTTGGCTTCGTCACCGGTTGGGCAGGGGCCCTTGAGCACCACGAATGCGCAAATCGCTTCACCGGTCAGGTCATCAGGACGACCCACCACGGCGGCTTCAGCCACCAGATCGGACTTGGCCACCAAAGCCGATTCGATTTCCATGGTGCCCATGCGGTGACCCGACACGTTCAGCACGTCATCAATACGACCGGTGATGCGGAAGTAGCCACGGTCAGCACTGCGCACCGCGCCGTCGCCAGCGAGGTAAACATTGCCGCCCAGCTCTTCAGGGAAGTAGCTCTTCTTGAAACGATCGGGGTCATTCCAGATGTTGCGGATCATCGAAGGCCAGGGGCGTTTGATGACCAGCAAGCCACCGGCACCATTTGGCACGTCCTGACCCGCTTCGTCCACGATGGCGGCCATGATGCCGGGCAGCGGCAAGGTGCAGCTACCGGGCACCAGAGGGGTTGCACCTGGCAGCGGCGTGATCATGTGACCACCGGTTTCGGTTTGCCAGAAGGTATCCACAATCGGGCAACGCTCGCCGCCGACGTTTTTGTAGTACCACATCCAGGCTTCTGGGTTGATCGGCTCACCCACGGAACCGAGGATACGCAAGCTGCTCAGGTCAGAGCGGTCAGGATGGACCTTCTCATCGCTCTCAGCCGACTTGATCAGGGAGCGGATCGCGGTCGGTGCCGTGTAGAAAATCGAGACTTTGTGACGCTCGATCATCTGCCAGAAACGGCCGGCGTTCGGGTAGGTGGGCACCCCTTCAAAAATGACCTGGGTGGCGCCTGCTGCCAGCGGGCCGTAAGCGACGTAGGCGTGACCGGTGATCCAGCCGATGTCGGCGGTACACCAGAACACATCGGAAGCTTGCAAGTCAAAGGTCCAGTCCATGGTCAGCTTGGACCACAGCAGGAAACCGCCGGTGGAGTGCTGCACGCCCTTGGGCTTGCCAGTCGAACCGGACGTAAAGAGGATGAACAGCGGATGCTCGGCACCCACGGAGACGGGTGCGCAAACGGTGCTTTGACCGGCAAGGGCTTCGTCAAAAGTGATGTCGCGACCGGCCACCATGTTGCAGGCGCTGGGGGTGCGCTGGTACACAAACACGGTTTTGATCGACTCGCAACCGCCCAGTGCCAGACCTTCGTCCACAATGGCTTTCAGAGGCAGTTCTTTGCCGCCGCGCATCTGGAAGTTGCAGGTGATCACGGCCACGGCGCCCGCGTCGATGATGCGCTCTTGCAAGGCCTTGGCCGAGAAGCCGCCAAACACCACGCTGTGGGTGGCGCCAATGCGGGCGCAGGCCTGCATGGCGATCACGCCTTCGAGCGTCATGGGCATGTACACCAGCACGCGGTCACCCTTCTGGATGCCTTTGGCGGTGAGCGCGTTGGCGAACTGGCTGACTTTGGCCAGCAGTTCTTTGTACGTTGTTTTGGTGACGGTGCCGTCATCCGCTTCAAAAATGACGGCGGTCTTGTTTTCGACCGGCGTGCCGATGTGTTTGTCCAGGCAGTTGGCCGAAGCGTTCAGTTCACCATCTTCAAACCACTTGTAGAACGGGGCATTGGACTCGTCCAGGGTCTTGGTGAAGGGCTTGTCCCACATCACATTTTCGCGCGCCAGGCGGGCCCAGAAACCTTCAAAATCCTTCTCGGCTTCGGCGCAGAGTGCGTTGTAGCCCTCCATGCCGGAAATGCGTGCTGCTTTCTGAAGACTCTCACTTGGCGGAAAAACGCGGTTTTCAACCAAAACAGATTCAATTGCGGACGAAGCATTCATGGATAGGTCTCCTTTGGATTAATTAAAGCTATTCCGTACTGTCGACGGCCGCACTTACAAGCCACTGACTGACGGGAAGTTTACGCAAGACACCCGGCATCCGTACTTTACAGGCGCTCCCTACAATGACGCCTCCCGCTTTACCCCTGCACCTGCGCCCTCCATCCATGTCCAAATTTTTTCCCACATCGCTCCTGGCCGTCAGCGCTGCCCTGGCGCTCACGGCCTGCAACGACACGGCCAAAGACACCCATCCCGACCAACTCGTTACCAAGCGCATTGCCAGTTTCAAACAACTCACCCGCACCCTGGAACCCATGGGTTTGGTGGCGCGCGAGCGCCAGGACTACAACCGGCGCGAGTTCACCCTGAGCGCGCTGGAGCTGGAAAAACTGTCCTCGCAACCCTGGGCTTATTTCACACCGGACGGTAATTACCCGCCGACGCACGCCAAGGCCGAAGTCTGGCAAAAACCAGCCGAATTCAAGGCGGCGCAAGACCAGTACCTGGCCACCGTCAAAGAACTTGTCAAGGCAGCCGAGAGCGGCGATCTGGCCCTCATCCGCCCGGCCGTCAATGAAGTGCAAAAAAGCTGCAAGAGCTGCCACAACCAGTTCCGCAACGACGCCTGAGCCCTCCCGCGCCACCTTGAGCGCTGGTTAGAATCCGGCGCGTTGTCGCCAATTCCTTATCCCCCGAACACCTGAGGTTTCACCCCACCATGACCACTATCCGCCAGGCTGACCTGATTGAGTCCGTTGCCGCTGCCCTGCAGTACATCAGCTACTACCACCCTGCTGACTACATCGCCCACCTGGCCCGAGCCTACGAGCGCGAGCAAAGCCCGGCGGCCAAAGACGCCATCGCGCAAATCCTGACCAACAGCAAGATGAGCGCCACCGGCCAGCGCCCGATTTGCCAGGACACCGGCATCGTCAACGTGTTCCTCAAAGTCGGCATGGACGTGCGCTGGGAAGGCTTCACCGGCAGCCTGGACGACGCCATCAACGAAGGCGTGCGCCGCGCCTACAACCACCCCGACAACACCCTGCGTGCCTCGGTTGTGGCCGATCCGCAGTTCGACCGCAAGAACACCAAAGACAACACGCCAGCCGTTATTTTCTCGGAAATCGTGCCCGGCAACACGGTGGAAGTCACCGTCGCGGCCAAAGGCGGCGGCTCCGAGAACAAAAGCAAGATGTACATGCTCAACCCCGGCGACTCGGTGGTGGACTGGGTGCTCAAAACCGTACCGACCATGGGCGCGGGTTGGTGCCCACCGGGCATGCTCGGCATCGGCAGATCGGAAAGCACACGTCTGAACTCCAGTCAC
>OFRD01000120.1_pt1 | contig 27939 bp, 20 predicted proteins | sample 1543041 | NCBI WGS metagenome assembly OFRD01 (sample SAMN07774234, study PRJEB24372) | wastewater metagenome | isolation source: Exp Tend CN 100WW | collected 2016-02
TTTCGTCGGCGGTTTGCACGTGTGGCGGCCGGGATGTGATGACACCCGCCAGCGGGGTGCTGCCGCCGGCGCGCGTGGCATGCACCTGCACCAGTGCGCCGGGCAGTACCCGCGCATCAATGCCGCCGATCTCCGCAAAAAACAAAAAGCCATCTTGAATGCGCGTCACCAGCATGCCAATGCTGTCCATGTGCGCCGCAAGCAGGATGCGCCCAGCCGGCCGGCGGGCTGCGCGCCGGATGCCCCACAGGCTGCCAATGCGGTCGCCGCTCAGCTCGTCCACCAGTGGGCGCCACACTTTGCGCAGCAAGCTGCGCACGGGCGCTTCATGGCCGGATAGCCCAGCGGCGCGGCACAACTCCACAAGGTGCGCGGCCAGGTCGATGTTTGTTCTGGGAGCCATATGGTGCAAGGATGATAGCAGCGCTGCAACAGTCGCCGCATGATCGGCCGCGGTCTGCGTGTGGCTGGCGTATAATCATGATGTTGTAACCAGATGTAAGCTGCTCCAGCCCGCGCACGGCTTCGTCGCGGGCTGGAGTTTTGTGAGCGCACGTGCTGTTCCCCATTTCCAACTTTTTATACGCGCTGGCGGCTGGCGGGCTGGCGCTGTTTGGCTTTAATGCGCTAGTGCTCACGTGGCGCTATTACGCCACCCACGCGCAGATTGTGGCGCCGCCCGCGCCGGAACATTGGCCAACCGTAACGGTGCAGCTGCCGGTCTTTAACGAGCGGGCGGTGGTGGAGCGCGTGATTGATGCTGCGGCGGGCCTGCATTACGCGGCGGGCCGCCTGTCTATTCAAGTGCTGGATGACTCAACCGATGACACGAGTTCGCTGGCGCGCGCGCGTGTGGCGCATCATCGCGCGCACGGTGTGGACATCGTGCACCACCACCGGGCGCAGCGCCCGGGGCACAAAGCCGCTGCCTTGGCGGAGGGCTTGCAGCTGACCGACGCGGAGTTTGTGGCCGTGTTTGATGCCGACTTTGTGCCCGCACAAGATTTTTTGCAGCGCGTGATCCCGCACTTTTTTGATGCGCAAGTGGCGGCTGTACAAACGCGCTGGGCGCATTTAAACGCGGAGCAAAGCTGGCTGACGCGCGCGCAGGCACTGGCGCTCGACGGGCATTTTGTGGTGGAGCAGGCGGCGCGCAGCCGCAGTGCGCTGTTCTTCAACTTCAATGGCTCGGGCGGCGTTTGGCGCAGCGCTGCAATTGCGGACGCTGGCGGCTGGCAGGCGGACACGATTGCAGAAGACTTGGATCTTTCTTACCGGGCGCAGCTGCGCGGCTGGCAGCTGCGCTACCTGCCGCAGGTGGAGTGTGGCGCAGAAGTGCCCTACAGTCTGGCCGGTTTCAAGCGCCAGCAGTTTCGTTGGGCCAAGGGTTCGGTGCAATGTCTGCGCAAGCACGCGCGCGCAGTGGCCGCTGATGGCGGATCGTTGTGGCGCAAGCTGCAAGCCGGACTGCACCTAGCTGGTTACCTCTCTCACCCGCTGCTGCTGGTGCTGCTGCTGGCCAGCCTGCCGCTTGCGCTTGCCGGCGGCTATTCCGGAATTGCGCTGGGAGTTTTGGGTGTGGCCGGGTTTGGACCGCCCGTGCTGTGCGCCGCAGCGCAGCGCGCGCTGTCTGCGCGTCCGTGGCGCCGGCTGGCAATTTTCCCCGCGCTGCTTTTGCTGCAAGTGGGCATGCAGGCCAACAATACCCGCGGCGTGCTGGAGGGCCTGCTCGGCCGCAACCCGCGCATGTTTTTGCGCACGCCAAAGTCGGGCGCAGTCGGCCGCCAGTTTTCCGGCGGCACGCCTTACGCGCTGCCTTTGGATTGGACAACTTGGGCTGAGATTGGATTGGGTGCATATGCACTGTTTGCTGCTGCAGTGGCTGCGCAGCGCGCCCCGGGCATGCTGCCCTTTCTGCTGCTGCTGGCTTCAGGCAATTTGTACACGGCTGCCTGCGGGCTGGCTGAAGCATGGCGCCAGCATCGGGCAGCAAGCCCGCCACGCAGTGCGCGCTGGGCCGGCATCAGTGCGCCGGATGGCACGCAGCCGTGAACTGCGGCGTGTGCTTTATCATTTGTGATGGCGGCAAAAAATTGTTAAGCCAAATTCAAGGCACGGGGATGCGCACAACATGAGTGACCAGCAAGTAATTTATTCGATGGTGGGTGTCGGCCGGGTGCATCCGCCCAGCAACAAACCCGTGCTGCGGGACATTACGCTCGGCTTCTATCACGGCGCCAAGATTGGCGTGCTTGGCTTGAACGGATCCGGCAAGAGCACTTTGCTGCGCATCATGGCCGGCAATGACAACGAACACCTGGGCGAGACCATTCTGTCCAAGGGCTACACGCGCGGCATGCTGGAACAGGAGCCGGCGCTTGACCCCGAGAAGACTGTGAAGCAGGTGGTTGAGGAAGCCGTGCAGCCGCTGGTGGATATGCTGGCGCAATTTGATGCAGTGAGCGCGCGCTTTGCCGAACCAGACGCGGACTTTGACGCCCTGCTCGCAGAGCAATCGCAGCTGCAAGACCAGCTGGACCGGCAGGATGCATGGACGCTGGACGCGCGCCTTGAGACGGCGATGGACGCGCTGCGCTGCCCGGCGGGCGACATGCAGGTGAAGGTGCTGTCCGGCGGTGAGCGGCGGCGTGTGGCGCTGTGCCGGCTGCTGCTCACCGAGCCGGACATCCTGCTGCTGGATGAGCCCACCAACCATCTTGATGCCGAATCTGTTGCGTGGCTTGAACGCCATCTGCAGCAGTACAAGGGCACTGTGATTGCCGTGACGCATGACCGTTATTTCCTGGACAATGTTGCCGGCTGGATCCTCGAGCTGGATCGCGGCTACGGAATTCCCTGGAAGGGCAACTACTCTTCATGGCTGGAGCAAAAGCAGGCGCGCCTCGCAACCGAGGAAAGCGGCGAGGTGCGCCGGCAGAAAACATTGCAGCGCGAGCTGGAGTGGATTCGCATGTCGCCCAAGGCGCGCCAATCCAAGGGCAAGGCCCGCATCACCGCCTACGAACGGCTGCTGGGCGAGGACTACGAAAAGCAGCGCGAGGACCTGCAGATTTATCTGCCGCCCGGCCCGCGCCTCGGCGGTGTGGTGTTCGAAGTCAAGCAGCTGCGCAAAGCCGTGGGCGACAAGCTGCTGATTGAGAATTTGTCGTTGAGCATTCCGCCGGGCAGCCTGGTGGGTGTGATTGGCGGCAACGGCGCCGGCAAGACCACTTTGCTGCGCATGCTGGCCGGGCTGGACCAGCCGGATGCCGGCACCGTTACGGTTGGCCAGACCGTGGCGCTTGGCTATGTGGAACAAATGCGCGATGCACTGAATGGCGAAAAAACGGTGTGGGAGGAGATCAGCGGCGGCAACGACAACATCACGCTCGGCAAGCGCAAGCTGAACTCGCGCGCCTATGTTGCCGGCTTCAATTTTTTGGGCACTGACCAGCAAAAAAAGGTGGGCATGCTTTCCGGCGGCGAACGCAACCGCGTGCAGCTCGCAAAGGTGTTGATGCACGGCGCCAATGTGTTGCTGCTGGACGAGCCGTCCAACGATTTGGATGTCAACACGATGCGGGCGCTGGAAGAGGCGCTGGAGAACTTTGCGGGCTGCGCAATTATTGTGAGCCACGACCGCTGGTTTCTGGACCGGGTGGCGACGCACATGCTGGTGTTTGAGGGCGACAGCCAGCTGCGCTGGTTTGAGGGCGGCTACTCGGATTATGAGGCTGACCGGCGCAAGCGTTTGGGGCAGGCCGCCGATGTGCCGCACCGCGTAAAGTACCGCCCGCTGGCGCGCTAAACTGCGCGCCCGGACTTCGGCGCAGTGTTTGCGTGCGCGCTTTGGCCGGGCAGGGCGGGCGCGTAAAATCTGCCTGCGGCGCAAATCAGCATGGCAATAAACTGGAACACTGCGTCTGCAGCTGCAGGCACGCACGAAATCAAAACTTGCGAAACGCATGCAGCGGGTGAAACGCTGCGCATCTCCACCTGCAGCCTTGGGGAAATTTCCTGCGCCCCGGCGCTGGGACTGCGCCGCTCCATGCAGGCCGTAATACACCCTGCCAGCGAGAGCTGCTGCAGCGTGGACGCACGCTAGCGGTTGGGCTGTGGATATTTGTTTGTATAGATTGCTGGCGCCTGGTCGCACTCCCGCATGCTCACTGACATCTCGATAAAAAATCTCGCCATCATTGACGAGCTGGGGCTAACGCTGGCACCCGGCTTCAATGTGCTTACGGGCGAAACCGGTGCAGGCAAATCAATCATCATTGATGCGGTGAGCCTGCTGCTGGGCGGGCGCGCGGATGGCACGCTGATCCGCAGCGGTTGTGATGCCGCCATTGTTGAGGGTAATTTTTTGCTTGAAAGCGAGCTGCAGGCGGAGTTGCGCCCACTTTTGGAGCAAGAGGGCTTGGACGAACCGGCGCAACCAGAGCGCCTGGCGCTGGCCCGCGAGCTGCGCGCCAACGGGCGCAACGTGTGCCGCGTCAATGGCCGCAGCGTGGCGCTGGCGATGCTGCGCGAAATTGGTGCGCGCCTGGTCGACATTCACGGCCAATCCGAGCATCTCTCACTGCTGCAGGTGCGCTCACATTTGCAATTGCTGGACCGGTTTGGCGGACTGGCAGCCGAGCGCGCCGCGCTGGCAGCGGTTGTGCGCAAGCTGGAGGCGGCGCGCCGTGAACTTGCAGATTTGATTGAAGGCGCACGGCAGGCTGCGCAGCGCACCGACCTTTTGAACTTTCAGGTGAAAGAAATTGGCGCGGCGCGCCTGAAGGCGGATGAGGAAGCCGGGTTGCTGGAAGAGCGTACGCGGCTTGCGAATGCGGAGCGCCTGGCAGAGCTGGCCACGCTGGCGGCAGAGGCCGCGAGCGAAGGTGTGGAGGGGGATGCAGGCCAGAAAAGTTCCGCAGCAGACTTGCTGCGCACAGCTGTGCAGGCGCTCGAGCGGCTGGTGCGCATTGATGCCAGCCGGGCTGCGCAACTGGAGGTGGGGCGGTCGCTGGCCGAGCAAACGGCAGAGTGGGGGCGTGACGTGAGCGCTTACCGTGATGGCATCGAGTTCAACCCCAAGCGCCTGCAAGCGGTGGAAGAGCGCCTGCATCTGCTGCAGGATTTGCAGCGCAAGTATGGCGCAAGCATTGAAGCGGTGCTGGCGCATGCAGCGCTGGCGGCAGCAGAGCTGCTGCGAATATCCAACACGGATGAACGCGTGGCGCATTTGCGCACGGAGGAGGCGGCGCTGCTGGCACAGGTGGGCGCGTTGGGCAGTGCGCTTTCCGCCAAGCGCAGCGTGGCCGGCAAGCGCCTGAGCGCCCTTGTGATGGCAGAGCTGAATGATTTGCAAATGAGCGGCGGCAAGTTTGCGGCTGCGATGCAGATGACAGATGATGCGCACGGGGCGCCGATTGAAGGCGGGCGCTGTGTGGCGTTTGACCATTCCGGCATTGACGCGCTGGAGTTCATGATTTCGCCAAACCCCGGCGAACCGCTGAAGCCGCTTGTAAAAATTGCGTCGGGCGGCGAGACGGCGCGCTTGATGCTGGCGCTCAAGGGCGTGCTGGCGCAGGCAGACCAGACCCCCACGCTGATTTTTGATGAAATTGACCAGGGCTTGGGCGGGCGCGTGGGCCACGTGGTGGGCCAAAAGCTCTGGCAGTTGGCAACTGCGCACCAGGTGCTGTGCATCACGCATCTGCCGCAGCTGGCCGGCTTTGGTGATGCGCACTTTCGAGTGGAGAAGCAGGTGCGCGGCCGCCGCACGGTTACCAGTGCGGCCACCTTGCCAGCCGAGGCGCGGCTTGTGGAGCTGGCTGAGATGCTGGGCGGCGACAGTGCTGCAAATCGCCAGAGTGCCGCGGAGCTGCTGGAATTAGTGGCGGCTTCCAAACAGGGAACCAAAGCGCGCAAGCCGCGTTGACCCTGAATTGCTGCGCTGCTAAAATCGCAGAGAAGTTTGGGCCGCGTTGGCGTGCGCCGCTAAATGATCGGCGCATGTGGATGCAGGCAAAGCGAGCCGCCGACGAGTCGGGCGGCTCTTGTTTTATACGGAAGCGAGTACATGCTTAAGACACACACATGCGGGGAACTAAACGCAGCCCATGCGGGGCAGCGCGTGACGCTGGCCGGCTGGGTAAACCGCCGGCGCGACCACGGCGGATTGAGTTTTGTGGACCTGCGCGACCGCTGGGGCATCACGCAAGTTGTGTCTGATCCCGCGGCGCCGCAGGCGGCGCGCAGCCTCACGGAGTTGCGCATCGAGTTTGTGGTGCAGATTATTGGCGTAGTGCGGGTCCGCCCCGCCGGGCAGGAGAATCCGCGCATCCCCACCGGCACAATTGAAGTGCTGGCTGAGCAGGTAAACATTTTGAATGCGGCCAAGACGCCGCCGTTCTACATAAACGAAGAAGTGGCTGTGGACGAAAGTTTGCGGTTGAAGTACCGCTATCTGGATCTGCGCCGCGAGCGCATGACGCGCAACCTGGTGCTGCGCCATCAAGTGGTGGCTTTTATTCGCCAGCATCTTTCCGAGCGCGGATTTATTGAAGTGGAAACGCCGATCCTGTTCAAGACCACCCCGGAGGGCGCCCGGGATTACCTTGTGCCCAGCCGCGTGCATCCCGGAAAGTTTTACGCGCTGCCGCAATCTCCGCAGCAATTAAAGCAGCTGCTGATGGTCGCCGGGGTGGAGCGCTACTTTCAGATTGCGCGCTGTTTTCGTGATGAGGATCAGCGCGGCGACCGCCAGCCGGAGTTCACGCAGCTGGATCTGGAAATGTCGTTTGTAGAGCGCGACGACGTGATGAATCTGATTGAGACAATGATGACCGCGCTGATTGGCAGCGTTGGCGACCGGCGCCTGCATGCCCAGCCGTGGCCGCGCCTTTCCTATGCGGATGCGCTGCGGCGCTTTGGCACCGACCGGCCGGATGTGCGCTTTGGCATGGAGTTGTGCGAGGTGACGGATGCGGTGCGAAGCAGCAGCTTCAAAGTTTTCGCGGAGGCTGCATGTGTGAAGGGCCTGAACGCCAAGAATTGCGGAAGCTTCAGCCGCAAACAAATTGACGCACTGACCGAGGTTGTGCGGCAGTACGGCGGCAAGGGCATGGCCTGGATTGCAATTGGCGCTGATGGCGGCTTGCGCTCGTCGATGGGCAAGCAGGCCGGTGATGAGCTGCTCGCCAGCCTGGTGACAATGCTGGGCGGTGAGCCCGGGGACTTGCTGCTGTTCGTGGCGGACACCGCAGAGATTGTGAATGAGGCGCTGGCGCGCCTGCGCAACCATTTGGGTGATGAGTTGGGCTTGCGCGATCCGCAGGTCATTGGCTGCTGCTGGGTGGTGGATTTTCCGCTATTCACCCGCAATGCCGCGGAACAGCGCTGGGACCCCAGTCATCATTTGTTTACTTCGCCACTGCCGGAAGATATGGCGCTGCTTGCCACCGACCCCGGGCGCGCGCGTGGCGCGCAGTACGACATGGTGTGGAATGGCTATGAGTGTGCCGGCGGATCAATTCGCATCCATCAGCGCGCCGTGCAAGAGCGCATCTTTGAGCTGATTGGCATGCCAATGGATGTAGCGCGCGAGCGCTTTGGCCACATGCTGGAGGCGTTTGAATTTGGAGCGCCGCCACACGGCGGGATTGCGCCGGGCATCGACCGCATGGTGATGTTGCTCGCCGGCGAGCCGAACATCCGCGAGGTGATCGCGTTTCCCAAATCGCAGCAGGCTGTGGACCTTATGGCTGGCGCTCCCTCGCCGGCAGACAGCCAGCAGCTTGCGGAGCTGCATATCAAACTTGCATAGCTTGCGGGCTGCAATCTGCAGCGCCGCACAGCGTTCAGCCAAATAAAAAGGGGCGCATGATTGCACCCCTTTTTATTTTTATGTGCGCCGCACCATACAGTGCACTTGCTCGTGCATGTAGAGCTGCAGGTAGTACGGGCCGCCGGCATTTTTTCCGGTGGAGCCGGATGCCTTCCAGCCGCCAAAGGGCTGGAAGCCGGGCCACGCACCGGTAGTAGAGCCTTGCGGGCGGTTGGCGTAGGCCACGCCGGCCTGCACTTGTGAGAAGAACTGCTGCGCTTCGGCTTCGCTGCCGTACACGCCGGCCGTCAAACCATACTGCGTGGCATTGGCGTGCGCGAGGCCCTCGGCAAGCGAGGCGATGCCGGTCACCATCGTAATCGGCAAAAACATTTCGTGCTTCCAGAGCGGGTTGGTGAGCGGCACATTGTCCGCGATGGTTGGCGCGCAGTAATAGCCATCCGCCAGTGCGCCCTGCGTCAGCTGTTTGCCGCCGGTAACCAGGTCGGCTGAGCGCTGCAGTTTTTGCGCATGTGTGCGGTAGGCATCGTACGCAGCGCGGTGGATTACCGGCCCCAAAAAGTTTTCGCGCACAGTTGGGTCGCCAATCGTCAGCTGTTTGGCGAGTGCGGCCATCTTGCCCACCAGAACTTTTTTGATGCTGTGATGGGCATACACGCGTGAGTTCGCGGAGCACTTTTGCCCCTGCAATCCGAAGGCGGAGCGCACAATGCCCACTGCAGCATCATCCAGGTTTGCGTCGGCCGTGACGATGACGGGGTTCTTGCCGCCCATTTCTAAAATTACGGGCCGGGGATACGGGCCGCGCGCAAAGCTGCGATAGATCTGCATGCCCACATCGTACGAGCCGGTGAAGGTGATGCCGGCAACACGCGGGTCTTTCACCAGTGCGCGTGCAGCCTGGCTTTCCGAATCGCTCACAAAGTTGAACGTACCAGCTGGCAAGCCGGCATCGCGCAGGCACTCCGCCACCAGCCTGCCAATCCATGGCGCTTCCGGCGCAGACTTGAAGACCACAGTGTTGCCCGCTGCCAGTGCTGCCGCCGTCGGGCCGCAGGTTAGCGCGCAGGGAAAGTTGAACGGCGTAATCACAACCCACACGCCATACGGCTGCAATGTTGAAACGTTGCTGACGTTGTAGCCAAGCAGCGGGTCCTTGCGCATGGTGGTGGCGAAGCCGGCATGCTGCTCAAGGCTGTCGCACGCAAACGAAAAGAAGTCCGCTGCTTCTTGCGCGTCGCCAAGTGCCTCCATGCGATTCTTGCCAATGTTCAGTGACAGGGCGGCGGCAATGTCGTAGACGCGCTCCTCAATGATGCCCGCGGCGCGGCGCAGCACCTGCACGCGCTGCTGCCACGGTGTGGCTGCCCATGCGGGGAAGGCTGCGGCTGCCGCATCGATGGCGAGCTGGGCATCCTGTGCGCCGCCGGCCTGAAACTTGCCCAGCAGCCAGCTGTGGTTGATGGGCGAGCGGCTTTCAAACTTGCGGCGCGCGTAGTGATCGCGGCCGTTGATGAACATGGCGTGCTCGGCGCCAAGGCCGGCTTTCACGCGTGCCAGAGCCTGCTCGTAGTTGGTGTGCAACTCCTCGGGCGGGTTAAACATTGTGGCATAAGTCAGGGCGAATTTTTCCTGGGTCATGGGCGATCTCTCCGATGGATTAAGTGGCGGGTTTTGCGGCCAGTACTTCAGTGCGGCGCTGTTCTATTACGGCCAGCAGGCTGTCAAACGATTTCTGGAAGGCGGCAACGCCATCCGCTTCAAGCTGCTCTGTGGCGCGCTGCAGATCAATGCCGGCCGTTGCCAGCTGCTGCAGCAGCTGCTGGCTGTCCCCGGCTTGCGGGTGCAGCGTAACCGTGGCGCTGCCGTGGTCCTTGAAGGCCTGCAGGGTTGCGGGCGGCAGCGTGTTCACAGTTTGCGGGCCGATTAGCTGCTCCACATAAAGCACATCGCGGTAGGCCGGGTCTTTGGTGCTGGTGCTTGCCCACAGTGGGCGCTGCGGCTGCGCGCCGCGTGCAGCCAGCGTGGTCCAGCGCGCTGTTTGCAGCGTTTCGCTAAAGAGCTGGTACGCGAGGCGCGCATTGGCAATTGCGGCGCGCCCGCGCAGCGCCTGCAGCTGCGGCCGTGTTTGCGGGTCAGCAGCCATGCGGTCAGCCAGCTGCTTGTCTATCATGCTGTCTACGCGGCTCACAAAAAAACTCGCAACCGACGCAATGCCTTCGAGGCTGCGGCCGGCTGCAAGTGCCTGTTCAATCCCGGCCAAATGGGCATCGATAACCTCGCGGTAGCGCTGCAGCGAAAAGATAAGCGTGACATTTACGCTGATGCCGGCCGCCAGCGTAGCAGTGATGGCGGGCAGCCCGGCGCGCGTGGCGGGAATTTTAATCATCAGATTTTGGCGCTGCACCTGCTGCGCCAGGCGCTGCGCTTCATTTACGGTTCCGGCCGTGTCATGTGCCAGGCGCGGGGAAACTTCCAGGCTTACAAAACCTTCGCGGCCTTTGGAGCGCGCATACAACGGCTGAAAGACATCCGCCGCAGCCTGAATGTCTTCGATTGCAAGTGCGTAAAAAATTTGCTCCGCGCTCAAGCCGGCGCGCGCATAGCTGTGTAGCTCGGCGTCGTAGGCATCCGATTTTCCAATCGCCTGCTCAAAAATTGTCGGGTTAGAGGTGAGCCCGGTGATATCGCCATCGGTGACCATGCGCGCAAGGCCGCCAGAGCGCAGCTGGGTGCGTGAAATGTTGTCCTGCCACGGAGACTGGCCGAGCGCCTGCAATTGCAGCAGTGTTGTCATCGGGCGAAATCTCTGGTTCCGAGCGCCATTACTCCCCACATAAGCCAAGTTGATCTATTCACCTGATCTCCGCGCTTCAAACCGTTTTTAATTTGTCCGCCGGGCGCAATTGTGTGATTTGTTCAGATATCGCACTTTTGCCTTCTTGTGCCAAGCCTTGGATTACGCCTTCCAGATCTTCAATACTTTTATTCTGGCTCATTTTAAATGAAACCTCGAGTCGGGTAACTTTGAGTTCCACCCCTACGATTGCTTTTAACTGCCCGGCAACATAGTCTTCCGGGGCATCATCTACACGCCATGGTTTTGGCCTCGCGGCCTCGAATTTATCAGTTAGCGCACTTACTTGCTCTCGCAACCAATCCACGTCATCGTGAATGATTAAATCACCGTAGACATGCGCGATCATGTAATCCCAAGTTGGCACCACTTTTCCGTGCAATTTCTTTGTCGCATACAAACTTGGCGAAATGTAGGCGTCGGTCACCGTCGCTATGAAAAGTGCTGCCTGCATTGTTTCCAGTGACCACTGTGGATTGCCGCGAGCCAAATGACCCACAATGGAGTTGCTTGCGTCGCGGTAAAAAACCGGGATAAATGTCGAGACCAAGCCGTGGATGGAATTGGAAACAAGGTGTCCGGAAGTAATAGCGCCAAGAAATGCTTGGGCCGCTTGATCGGTAGGTTCAAAATGCTTTGGGATGTACATGTTTCTGCGTAAAAGTATATTGCCTAGTCTACGAGTCAAATCTGCGTGGTTGGCAATTGCGGTGGCTTTTTAGAATATTGCAGCACTATCTGCTTCGGCTGAATAGTTAGCGTAGAAAATAACCAGCGTGCTTGGTGGCTGAGCTTGAAAAGCATCGCGGTAAAAATATCAAAACATTGTCGCCACAGCGAATGAAGAGGGGCGCCGCGTCAGTCTGCGCCACGAGCTTCGCAGGTGCGTGGCGCAGCATCATGCTTTGCCGATGCCAGCCATGAGTTTATTTGCGTTCCCCACTACATGCTCAGCTGTAAGGCCGAATTTCTCATAGAGTGTTTGGTACGGTGCGCTTGCACCAAAGTGATCAATGCCCATTGCAATACCAGCGCTTCCCACCCAGCGTTCCCAGCCGAAAGTTACGCCGGCTTCGATGGAGATGCGCGCCATTATGGCGGGCGGCAGAACTTCGTCGCGGTAGCTTTTTGGCTGCCGTGCAAAAAGATCCCAGCTGGGCATGGACACAACGCGCGCTCCCACATTTTTCGTGGCGAGCAGGGTTTGGGCTTGCAGGGCAATGTGCACTTCTGATCCGCTTGCAATCAGAATGATTTGCACTGCGGCGCCCGGCGCGTCGCGCAGCACGTAGGCGCCTTTGTGCAGCCCGCTGGCGGGTGCGCACTGGGTGCGGTCCAGCACGGGCACATCCTGGCGGGTGAGCAGCAAGCAGCTGGGGCCGCGTGAATTTTGCAGGGCCGCGCGCCAGGCCTCTGTGGTTTCGTTTGCGTCGCACGGGCGCAGGCACAGCAGGTTGGGCACTGTGCGCATGCCTGCCAGCTGCTCCACGGGCTGGTGTGTTGGGCCGTCCTCACCCAAGCCAATGCTGTCATGCGTGAATACAAAAATTGCCGGTGTGCCAGACAGCGCAGCGAGCCGCACGGGCGGGCGCATGTAATCATAGAAAACCAGAAAGGTGGCGCCATATGCACGCATGCCGCCATGCAGTGCCATGCCGTTGATTACGGCGCCCATGGCATGCTCGCGCACGCCAAAATGAAAATTGCGGCCGGCGTAGTTGCCTGCGCCAAAGTCTGTGCCGTCTTTGAGCAGCGTTTTGGTGGAGGGTGCCAGGTCCGCCGAGCCGCCGCTGAGCTCCGGGATGGCGGCTGCGAGCGCGTTAAGTACGCTGCCGCTTGCGGAGCGTGTGGCTTGTCCTTTGGCGTCTGGCGCAAACACTGGCAGGCTGCGTTCCCAGCCGGCGGGCAGCTCGTTGGCAATGCGGCGCTGCAATTCTGCAGCTGCGCTGGCGTGCTTGCCTGCGTACTGCTCAACATCAAGTTGCCACTGCGCGCTCAGGCGCGCGCCTGTATCACGCGCCGCCGCCATGTGTGCCCGCACAGCGTCCGGAATGTGAAAGCGCTCTTCTTCGGGCCAGCCCAGGTTGCGCTTGGCTGCGCGCAGTTCATCTTCGCCCAGCGGCTCGCCGTGCGCGGCTGCAGTGCCCTGTTTGTTTGGTGCGCCGTAACCGATGGTGGTGCGCACTGCAATCAGTGACGGCCGCGTGTGCTCGGCGCGCGCCGCGCCCAGCGCAGCAGCGATGGCGGGCAGGTCGTTGCCATCCGGCACGCTGGCAACATGCCAGCCATAGGCCGCAAAGCGTGCCAGCCGGTCCTCGCCAAACGCAAGGCTGGTAGATCCTTCAATCGAGATCTGATTGTCATCATAAAGATAGATCAGCTTGCCAAGCGCAAGGTGGCCGGCAAGTGAAGCCGCCTCAGATGCCACACCCTCCATCAGGTCGCCATCGGTGACAAGCGCGTACGTGTGGTGGTCAATTACAGCGGGCGTGCCGGCGCGGTTGAAGCGCGCGGCAAGCTGTGCCTCTGCGATGGCCATGCCAATGCCATTTGCAAAGCCCTGCCCAAGCGGGCCGGTGGTCACCTCCACACCGGGTGTCAGCTGCGCTTCCGGGTGGCCCGGCGTGCGGCTGCCCCACTGCCGAAAGTTTCGCAGTTCAGCAAGCGGCAGATCGTAACCCGTGAGGTGCAACAGCCCGTACAGCAGCATCGAGCCGTGTCCGCCGGAAAGGATGAAGCGGTCGCGGTTGAACCAGCGCGGCTGTGCCGGATTGTGGCGCAGGAACTGCGTCCACAACACATATGCCAGCGGTGCGGCGCCCATGGGCAGCCCGGGGTGCCCGGACTTGGCCTGTTGCACTGCATCCGCGGCAAGAAAGCGCAGCGTGTTTACGCAGAGTTGATCGATGTCGGCGCGCGCCATGGGAGCAAGAATTTTAGCATGTGCCTGCGCAGCATTGCGCGCGCTGCGCACGCTGCCATCCCGCATAACAGCTGCCCGGAGAGAGCTGTGGGCGGGAGTGCGCTTACGGCTGCGGCTGGACGAGAAAACTGCCGCCGATTGAAGCGGCCAGTGCGCCGGATTTGGTTGTGGCGCGGTATGCAATTTGCGGCGCAAAGGCTGGCTTCTCTAACCGAATGGTCAGCGTGCTGTGACCGGACGCATCGGTGACGGGCAGTTCGCCGGGTGCCGCTGCCCCCGCGGACCACGCTAGCATCACCTGTGCGCCCGTGACGGGCTTGCCGGCAGCGTCGAGCACCCACACATGGAAGATTTGGTCGCCGGGCACTGCCAGCACTGGATGTTCCACCGTAACAGCAACAAAGAGCTGTCCGGCGGCTTCCTGCGCAGCTTCAGGTGCGCCAAAATAAGCTGCGCTGAAGTATTCACGGCCGAGCGGCGCCACACTAAATGCGGTTGCATCCGGCAGCGCCGGCTGCCACTCCACGCGGAAGTTTTCAAAATATTGCACGAACCGGCCGTCTTCGGCAAGCAGTTCAGTGACCGGCATGCCCAGAATTTCTGCGCCGCCAAATGCATCCATAAAGCGCTGCATGCCGTGCACAACATTGTGGCCGGTCTTCACAAAGTGTGTTGCCTCGGCGCCAATCACAGGCGCTGCGGCCGCATCAATGCCGCCGCGCGCCAGCGTGCCCAGCGCTGCCATTTGCGGCGCGGAGCCGTTTGCCGGCTGCACCAGCACGGCATTTTCAAACATGTACTCAATCCGTCCATCTGCCAGCGTGCGCGGCCGGCCGAGCCACTTTCCAAACAGCTCCACACCGCCGTGCGCTGCCACAAACTGCGTTATGCCATCCGGCGCCGCCACGCTGGCCGCAGCCAATTCGGCGCTGGTTCCATCGATTGCAATCGTGTCCAAAGGCTGCTCGGAAAACTTGCGTTCGCCCCAGGCGAGCAGCTGCACCGGCTTGTCGCCGGCCAGCGCCGGATCCCACAGCAGTGCGGCACGCTCAAAGTGCTGCACAATGCGGCCATCATTCACCAGCGGCTCCGCAATTGGATAGCCAAAGAACAGTGCGCCGCCATGCGCCTCATAAAATGTGCGGAAGATGCCCTGCACGGTGTGCCCGGTTTCGGAGAAGAGCAGCGCTCCGCCGGGGATGGCATCCGGCGTTAGCGGCGGCTGGCGCTCGCCAAACTCCTCGCCCAGCGCGCTCAAAAAAACTTGCGAGCCCGGCGGCAGGCCGGGATGGAACTCCAGCACGCCGTTGGCAAAGTACTGCACCAAGCCACCATTGGTAACTTGGCGGGTGAAGAGCGCTGCGCCCAGCGTATCCGCACCATGATGCAATGCGTAAAAAGCGCGAAACGGCGGGCTGACATGCACGTCCGATGGAGCCGGCGCGCTGCAGCTGGCGAGCAGCAGCACGCCACAGGCCACAAGCAAACAGCTGCGCCTGCGGGCTAGCGGCCGATGATTAATATGCACGGGAGCAAATGCCGGCGGATGCATGCAGCGGGCAGAGAGCGGGTAACGGGACTCGAACCCGTGACATCTTGCTTGGGAAGCAAGCGTTCTACCACTGAACTATACCCGCATGATGCCGCGATTATAGACTGCGGGGATTGCACGTCAAGCAAAACATGGCAGTTTGGATGCGGCGACCGGGGCTGGTACAATGAGTTAGGTATCGCATGCTAGTAAACCTCTACGGAGCCGCTTGTGCCCGCCGCTGCCATCAATGGGTGCTGTGGGCTACTGCCGACGGCTGACGGCTCCGCGCGACTCGGCCTGAGGCGCTGTAGCCGCCTAATCTGCTGCATGGTCTGCCGCTCACCGCCGGCTTTGGTGCGGTCCCCAACAATAATTGGAAGGCAGTATGTCCAACAAATATCAGAAGACACGCGCGCTCTACAAGCGCGCCAAGCAAGTCATCCCCTATGGTGTCCACTCCAACTTTCGCTATGGCGGCGAAGAAACCGTCATCATTGCGCGCGGCAAGGGCGGGCATGTCTGGGACGTGGATGGAAATGAGTTTATTGATTACCGGCTGGCGTTTGGCCCGGTGATCCTTGGCCACGCAGATGAGCGCGTGAACACGCGCGTGGCGGCTGCGCTGCAGAACGGCAACTTGTACGCGCACACCCACCCGATGGAAGTGACCGTTGCGGAGCGCATGGTGCGCATGTGCCCGGGAGTCGACATGGTGCGTTTTGCCAACTCTGGCACCGAAGCCACGATGCATGCCATCCGCCTTGCCCGCGCACACACCGGGCGGGATGTGATCCTGAAATTTCAGGGCTGCTACCACGGCTTTCAGGACTACACGCTGTGGTCAACAGCCGGGTCGCCAGCCAGTGCCGCCGGCTCTGCGCGCAGCTTGATTCCGATGCAGTCCGGCTCAGGCATTCCGCGCGCCATTCGCGACCTGGTGCTGGTGGCGCCCTTTAATGACCCCGAAGCGCTGGAGCGGATTGTGAAGGCGCGCTGGGGCGACATCGCGGCGATCATCATTGAGCCGATCATGGGCAATGCTGCATCCGTGATGCCTGAGCCCGGCTTTTTGGAGTTTGTGCGCGCACAGTGTGATCAGCATGGGATTGTGATGATCATGGATGAGGTGAAGACCGGCTTTCGCATTGGCAATGGCGGCGCATCCGAATACTTTGGCGTGCACGGCCACTTGATGACCTATGCCAAGGCAATGGCCAATGGTTTTCCGATTGCGGCGTTTGGCGGCTGCAAGGAAGTGATGAGCACGCTGGTGCCATACGAAGTGAGCATTGGCGGCACTTACTGCGGCAACTTGGTGGGCGCAGCCGCTGCGGATGCCACGCTTGAGATCATGGAGACGACGCCGGTGCTGGCGCAGATTGCCGCGTACGGCGAAAAGTTAAGGCGCGGGCTGAGCGACATCATGACCGAAGCCGGCATCGAACATGCGATGGTGGGACCGGCGGCTATGCCCGGCTTTATTGTGGGCACCAGCAAGCAGCCCAAGAACTTCCGCGATGTGACCAACAGCGACCTTGATTTGTACGCCAAGATTGCCAAAGGCATGTTTGAGCTTGGCGTGGAATACGAGGAAGATCCGCGCGAGCCTTTCTTCCTGTGCGCCGCGCACAATGACAGCGACCTAGGCAACACGCTCGAGCGCTTCAATGACGCAGTCGGCGCTGTGCGGCCGTGACGCCGCTGCGCTAGCCGAACGAAACTTCAGCCGGCGGGGCGGGGCTCCGCCGGCAGGGCACCGGGTGTGCCCTTTGCATACAGCTGCCGGTACACGGCACTGAGCGCGCGCACCTGCTGCGCAGCGTGATAAGAGGAGCGCACCAGTGGCGCGCACTCCACCCAGTCAAAATGCAACTCGTCTTCCGCGTAGCTTTTGATATCCGCAAACTCCTGCGGCGTGTAGTAGCGCTCGATGGGCAGATGCTTTTTTGAGGGTTGCAGATACTGGCCGACGGTGAGAATGTTCACGCCCCAGCTGCGCATTTCCGCCAGCGTCTCTTTTATCTCCGCCAGCGTTTCGCCGAGGCCAAGCATGATGCCGCTCTTCGTGAGCACGTCCGGGTCCATCTGGCGCGCATTGGTGAGCGTGGCGCGTGCCCAGTCAAAACTGTCCTGGGGCTGCACGCGCTTGAAGAGGCGCGGCACCGTTTCCACATTGTGGTTCAAAATTTCCGGGCGTGCATCCATGACAATTTGCAGGGCTTCGCGGCGGCCTTTGAAATCCGGGATGAGCACCTCAATTGAGCAGCCCGGCTGCAGCCGGCGCACTTCCCGGATCACCATTGCAAATATTGGTGCGCCACCGTCGGGGCGCTCGTCGCGGTTGACGCTGGTGATTACAGCGTGCTCGAGCCGCATGGCCTGAATTGCCTCTGCCACACGCAGCGGCTCGCCAAAATCCAGCGGCAGCGGGCGCCCGGTTTGAATGTCGCAAAAGCCGCACGAGCGCGTACAAATGTTGCCCATCATCAGGAAGGTGGCCGTGCCGGAGCCCCAGCACTCGCCAATGTTTGGGCACAGCGCTTCTTCGCAAACGGTATGCAGCCCGCGCGTGCGCATCAGGCTGCGCAGGCGTTCAAATTCTGCGCCGGCAGGTGCGCGCACCTTGATCCATTCTGGCCGGCGCTGGGGCGCGGCAGCAGGCAACAAGTCGGCTGCTGGTATCAGGCGCGCGCGGCTGGGTGCGGCTGCGTGCGCTTCACTCAATTCAGTCATGCGCTGATTTTACGATACTTCCAACTGAGCATCCAACAAAGCGGCGCAGGTATAATGCCCACTTCACACCAGAGGATTAATCACAATGCAGTATCGATATCTTGGGCGGTCTGGCTTGCAGGTTTCCCTGTTCTCATTCGGGGCGTGGGTCACGTTTGGGCAGCAGTACGGCGAAGACGTGGCGCTGGAGTGCATGCAGGCTGCATTTGACGCGGGGTGCAATTTTTTTGACAACGCCGAGGCTTACGCCGACGGGCAGGCTGAGGTGGTGATGGGCAATGTGTTCAAGCGCACCGGCTGGAAGCGCTCTGAGATTGTGGTGTCTACCAAGGTCTTTTGGGGCGGCGCGGGCGTCAACCAAAAGGGGCTGTCCCGCAAACATGTGGTGGAGGGCACGCAGGCTGCGCTGGCGCGCTTGCAGCTTGAATATGTGGATCTGGTGTTTTGCCACCGCCCGGATATTTACACGCCCGTGGAAGAGACGGTGCGGGCGATGAACCATGTGATAGACCGCGGCTGGGCGCTGTACTGGGGCACCAGCGAATGGAGTGCGCAGCAGATTACGGAGGCGCACGGTGTGGCACAGCGCGAGCACCTGATTGCGCCGTTGATGGAGCAGCCGCAGTACAACATGTTTCACCGCGAGCGCGTGGAGCGTGAATACGCGCCGCTTTACCGGACTGTGGGAATGGGCACAACCATTTGGAGCCCGCTGGCCAGCGGGCTGCTGACGGGCAAGTACAACGCCGGCATGCCCGCAGACACGCGTGCGTCGCTGGCCGGCTATGAATGGCTGCGGAAGCGCATGGAGTCTGAGGAGGCAAAGCGCCAGCTGGGCGCGGTGCCCGCACTGCAAACGCTGGCTGCCCAATTGAACTGCACGCTGGCGCAGCTGGCGCTGGCTTGGTGCGCTGCCAACCCCAACGTGAGCACGGTTATTACCGGAGCATCGCGCGCCAGCCAAGTGCTGGAGAACATGAAGGCCATTGATGTGCTGCCTTTGCTGACCGAAACAGTGCTTGCCAGCATCGATGGCATTTTGGGAAACAAACCCAAGGCGCAAGAGGACTTCCGGTAGGTGCCAGCATGAGCCGCAAGCGCGAACGCCGGCGCGAACGCAAAGTTATGCCGGAGCAGAAGCAGGAAGCGCCAGAGTCGAATCTGGGACCAATCTTGCTGGTAGCGGTGGCAGTACTCGGTGCGCTCGCAATTGGTTTGGGTCCGCTGTTTTTCCGTTAGCCACAGTGCGCAAGCTCACCCTGTCGCTGGGGCAGATGACGCCCGTGCTTGGCGATCCGCAGGCCAACTTTGAGTGCGTCCGCGCGTGGACGGCGGAAGCTGCGCTGCGCGGTTCGCAGCTCATCTTGTTTCCTGAACTATGGAGCACCGGTGGCGACCTGCCCCACTGGGAGCAGCATGCCGCCGTGCTGGGCGCGGGCATGTTTGCTGCGATGGCAGAGCTGGCGCTTGAGTTCCGCATTGCGCTTGGCGGATCCATCTTGGAGCGCCGCGACGGGCGCGCCTACAACACTTTTGCAATGTACGGCAACAATGGGGAGCAGCTGGGCGTGTACCGCAAGCTGCACTTGTTTCAATTGATGGATGAGCACAAGTGGCTGGCCGCTGGCGATGCACCGGCCATGCTGGGCGCTGAGTGGGGCCAGAGCGGGCTGGCAATTTGCTATGACCTGCGCTTCGGGGAATTGTTTCGCGGGTACGCGCTTGCGGGCGCAGAGCTGGCATTGTTGCCGGCATTGTGGCCGGCCGTGCGCCGCGCGCATTGGAGCACACTGCTGCGCGCGCGGGCAATTGAAAACCAGATGTTCATGGCGGCGGTTAATTGTGCGGGGCGCGTGGGCAACACGGAGTTTGGCGGCGCCTCGGCGGTGGTGGACCCTTGGGGCGAAGTGCTGGTTGAGGGCGGTGCCGCGCCTGAACTGCTGACAACCGAAATAGACCTTGATCTGGTGCGTGAGGTGCGCGCAAAAATTCCAGTCTTTGCGGACCGGCGCCCGGACGCGTACCGGCTGTAACTTTTGGCCGCGCCCATCACGCCGCAGATGCGCGCTGCGCTGCGCCACCTGCGGCGCGCCGACCCGCGCTTTGCCGCGCTCATGCGCACGCACGGCGCGCCACCCCTGCGCCGCACGCGCAACTCATTCCGTGCGCTGGCGCAATCCATCATCTCGCAGCAGCTGAGCGTGAAGGCGGCAGCTGTAATCTACCGGCGCGTCTGCCGGCTCTTTACCGGCAGCCGTTTCCCAAGCCCGCAGCACATGCTGCAAATGCCGCATGTGCGCCTGCGCGCCGCAGGCCTGTCAAACAACAAAGCCGCCTTTCTCCATGAGCTGGCACGCGCATTTCAAAGCGGCCGCGTAAAGCCGCGCACGCTGAACCAAATGGCCGACACCGAGATTGCTGCGCAGCTTGTGCAACTGCGCGGCATCGGGCAATGGACGGTGGACATGTATCTGCTGTTTGACCTGTGCCGGCCGAATGTGCTGCCGGTGGGCGACCTGGGCGTGCGCAAGGGAATGCAGCGCTGGTTTGGGCTGCGGCAACTGCCGGAGCCGGAGCGCATGCGCAAGCTGGCCGCGCCATGGCAGCCTTACTGCAGCGCTGCCGCGTGGTACATGTGGCGCGTGCTGCAAAGCACTTGAGCCAGACTGCGTTGGCCGCGCTGGTGCGGGACCTGCTGGTTCCGGGTTCGATTTCTTTTTTGCTGCTTGGGGCAACAGTTGCGGTGGCTGCCTTGTATGGCGGCGGGCGGCGGGCCATGTGGGGCCGGCGTGCGCTTGTGCTGCTGCTGGGCGGCTACTGGTTGCTGAGCCTGCCGATGTGCGCTGCGCTGCTGGAGCGCGGCCTTGGCACCGGGCAACGGCAGCTGGCATCCAAAGCCGCAGCCGCTGGCGCTGACACCATCGTTGTGCTGAGTGGCGGCGGCAACAGTTACGGTGCACCCGGTCTGCAAATTCAAACGCCCAGCAGTGCCACAGCAATGCGCACGCTTGAGGCCATTCGGGTTTACCGCCTGCTGGGCGAGCCGCTCGTAATTCTTTCCGGTGGCATCGGGGATCCGCAGGTTACGCTGGCGCCGGAAAGCGACGTGATGCAGCGCGAGATGCTGCGCGCGGGCGTGCCGGTTGCGCGGCTGGTGATGGAGACGCGTTCCCAAAACACGCGCGATGAGGCGGTGGAGGTGGCGCGCATGCTGGCAGAGCGCGGCATTGGGCGCTTTGTGCTGGTGACATCGGCGCAGCACATGCGGCGCGCGCTGGCAACTTTTCGGGCGGTGGGATTGGATCCGGTTCCGGCAGCAACGGCTGCCCCGGATGATGACCAGACCCACGCCCGCTGGCAGCTGCTGCCAAGTTCCAGCGCGCTGCGTGCCAGCCAGAGTGCAATGCGCGAGGTGCTGGCCACTGCTTACTATTGGTGGCGCGGCTGGCTGCGTTTTGCCTGACCGGGCGGGTGCTCCGGCCAGTGCAGCGGTGGATGCCGGCCATTCGCAAAAGTTTTTGATCGGCGCATTGATTTTGGCACGGTTAGTGCAAACACTAGAGCACATGAAAGCCAAAACTTTGGCGCAGCGAGTTGGGGTGGCTCTGGTTGCGGGCGGGCGCCAGACCGGGAGCGCTCTTTACTACGGCCGTGGCGGGCGCCAGCTGATGCCAACGCTGTGCAAAACCGACCCGCAGGGTGTGTGTATAACCTTTGCCGTGGGCTTACGCCCAATCGCGGCTTATACTCCCACCATGCAGGAGCTTAGCCGCCGCTGAGCGGCCAAGATTGTGGTGCCACAATATGGGCTGCAAAACAACAAACTACGCGCAGGCGCGCCTTTGGCCGCTTGCGCGTTTTTATTTAAGTTTCAGCGGATTGCAAAAGGAGGCATCGCATGGATCAACGAATGATTGGCAAAATTGAGAAGGCCGGGCGCTACGCATCCGAGCGCGGGCGCGTGAGCATTCACCAGATTGCAGTTACGCTCGCGGGCGACAACAACCAGCACGAGGTTGCGTTTGACAATGGCGTGTGGCACTGCGACTGCGAATGCTTTGCGATGCGCCAAGTGTGCAGCCACAGCATGGCGCTGGAGCGCCTGCTGGACCATATGCTCCCGGCGCAAGTTCTTCAGCCGGCCTAGCGCGGCCCAGCCGCCAATTCCAACAGTGCGGCGTGTGCCCGCGCGGTTGGATGGATATACTTGGGTTGAGAGCGGGGGTGTGCTGCCCCCGCTTTTTAATTCCCGCAAAAATTTCCAACAAAATGCGAAGCTGGCAACTCTGGCTGGGCGTGCTGATCAGCGCCCTTTTTTTGTGGGTGGCGCTGCGCGGCCTGCAGCTGGCGGAAGTGCTGCAAGTGCTGGCGACGGCGCGCCTGTTTTGGCTGCTGCCGGGCGTGGCGGCTTACATGCTGGGTTTGTGGGTGCGCACTTGGCGCTGGCGCCATCTGCTGCGCCCGGTGCAGGATGTGCCCGTACGAACGCTGTTCCCGGTGGTGGCTATTGGCTACATGGGCAACAACATTTACCCGGCGCGCATTGGCGAGCTGCTGCGCGCCTATATCCTGAAACGCAAGTGCGGCGTGGCAGCCAGCGCCACGCTGGCCACGGTGGTGGTGGAGCGCGTGTTTGATGGCGTGGTGATGCTTGGGTTTGTAATGTTCAACCTGCCAGCACTGGCGGCCGCTGCCGGCGACTCCGGGTTTGTTGGCAGCATTCAGTCCGTGGCGCTGTGGGGCGCGCTAGCGTTTGGTGCGGCGCTGGCGCTGTTTGTGGCCGCCGCAATTTTTCCGGGGCCGGCGGCGCGCAGTGTGCAGGCTGTGCTAGCGCGGCTGCTGCCGCAGCGCTGGCAGGTGCGCGCGGGCGGGCTGGTCTCGCGCTTCCTTGGCGGGCTGGCGGCATTGCGCTCGCCGCGTGAAGCGCTGCTGGTGCTGCTAACATCACTCGTCATCTGGCTGCTGGAGACCGGCAAGTATTGGTTTGTGATGCACGCGTTTGATTTCTCTGTCAGCTTTTTTGCACTGATGTTGATGAATGGCATAGTCAATCTGGCCACCACCATCCCGTCGGCGCCGGGTTATGTGGGCACTTTTGATGCGCCCGGGATTGCTGTGCTGCGCGCGTTTGGCGTGGCCGGCCCTGTGGCAGCTGCGTATACGCTGCTGCTGCATGCGGCGCTGTGGCTGCCCGTTACCGCGCTGGGCCTGTATTACTTTGGGCGTGAGAGCCTCAGTTGGGCGCAGGTGCGCAATCTACGCGGGAGCCAGCTTTCATGAAGATCGCCGTCATTGGCGCGGGTGTGGCGGGGCTGTCTGCAGCTTACGATCTTGCGCGCGCCGGCCACAGCGTAACTGTATTTGAAGGCGGCCCGGAAGTTGGCGGGTTGGCAGCCGGCTTTCGCAGTCCGCATTGGGATTGGTCGCTGGAGAAGTATTACCATCATATTTTCAGCAGCGACCGGCACATTCTGCAGCTGGCTGCGGAGTTGGGGGTTGCGGTGGTGTTCAAGCGGCCGGACACGGTTGCGTACCATGCCGGCAGCTTTTATCCGCTTGACTCGGCGGTGGGTGTGCTGCGCTTCCCCGCATTTAAAGGTTTTGCTGCGCTGCGCTTTGGCCTGGTGGTGGCGTACCTGCGCATGCTGGGCGATGGTGTGGCGCTGGAGCGCCATACTGCGCATGAATGGCTGCAGCGCTGGATGGGGCGCGCTGCGTATGGCGCGGTGCTTGAGCCGCTGCTGCTGAGCAAGTTTGGCGAGCAGCACTACCGCAATGTGAATCTGTCTTGGATCTGGGCGCGGCTCAAAGCGCGCACGCCGCAGTTGGGCACCTTTGCCGGCGGTTTTCAGGCGCTGCTGGAGGCGCTGGCGCAGCGCTGCGTGGCGCTCGGGGTGCAGCTGCAACTAAACACGGCAGTTATGCAAATAACGCCGGCTGCTGGCGGAGTGGCGCTGGCGACTGCAGCGGGCGTGCAGGAGTTCGGCCAATGCCTGGCTACCGTCTCGCCACGGCAGCTGGCAAAGCTGGCGCCCGCGCTACCGGATGCCTACCGCGACACGCTGCTTGGATTGCAGAGCATGGGCGCGGTTGTGCTGGTGCTGGCGTTGCGCCGCCGGCTCACGCAGCACTATTGGTTCAACCTGCCGAAGGCAGCCGGATTTCCATTCCTTGCGCTGGTGGAGCACACCAACTTTGTGGATGCTGCGCACTATGGTGGCGACCACTTGATCTACTGCGGCGACTATCTTGATGCCAGCCACGAGCACTTTCAGCTGGACAAGGCGGCGCTGCTCGCGCGCTTTTTGCCGGAGTTTGTACGCTTCAACCCGGACTTCACACCGGATTGGGTCCGTGAGAGCTGGCTCTTTCGCACGCCCTACGCGCAGCCGGTTCCATTGCGCAACCACAGTCAGCGCCTGCCTGCATTGCGCACGCCGCTGCCCGGCTTGTGGTTTGCCAGCATGAGCCAGGTGTATCCGTGGGATCGCGGCACCAACTTTGCGGTGGAGCTGGGCCGGCGGGTTGCGCGCGAGATGCAACTGCCGGCCGCCTGAGCAGCCACAGCCGGCGCGCTGCTGCACATGCGCGGCATTAGCCCGGGCGGGCTGGCGGCGGCGTTGGATTGACCGTGCGTGTTTGCAGCACGGCTTGGATAAATCCACCTTTGCGCACAGCGTAGTCGGTGCTGTCGGCCACGCCTTCAAGCAGCAGGCGGCGCTTCTCTGCCACATACTGTGCGCGCACTGCCGCATCCATTTCCAAGCGCGCGCGAAACCAAAGCAACTCATCCACCTCAGGTGATTGTGCGCTTACAACATGGGCATGGATCAAGTAGCGGCGGCCCGCATGCTGCAGGCTGCCCACGCGCATCGGCCGGTCTTCCGGGAAAGGATTGCGCGAAGCCGAGGCTTGAAAGCCAAGCGCCTGCAACAGCTCGCGCGCGGTGGACAACAAGCCAGCCGGGTAGGCTACAAGCAAGTCGATGACACCCTTTCCGGCACAGGCGGGCACGCTGGTGCTGCCCACATGGTGAACCACAAGGCGCGGGTCCCGCGCATGGATCAGCGAAATTAAAATAGTTGCGACTGCCGGAGATTGGGGGTCGTACGCGTGGCATGCGGGTGCCATTTGCTCATAAGTGCTGATGATGCTCAAAGAGCGGGTGCGATTACGGCTGTGGGCGCGGCCAGTGCCAGTTGGCGTTTCAAACTTTCAGTTGTGTGATTGGGCGGCCGTAATCTGGAAAGAATGCTCATGCGCACCCCATCTCAAAGTTTTACTGGCAGGCCGTTGGCCGGAGCCGCCTAGCTGCTTTCGGTGAAGTCCTCAATGAGCACGCGCTCTAAAACATCTACAAGCGCGTCGGCATTGTTTGTGTCAAACGGCATGGGCGGGCGGATCTTGAGCACATTGTGGTGCGGTCCGTCGGTGCCCAGCAGCACGCCCAGTTCGCGCATGCGGTCGGCAATAAAAGCAGCTTCTGCGCCGGCGGGTTCAAGCGTAGTGCGGTCACGCACCAACTCCACTCCAATGAACAAGCCAGAGCCGCGCACATCGCCAATTAGCGTGTGGCGCGCTTGCAGGGTGCGCAGCGCAGCCAAAAGATGTTTGCCCGTGTGCAGCGCATGCGCCTGCAGCCCCTCCTCAATTGTCACGTGCAGCGTGGCCAGCCCGGCAGTGCATGCAGCCGTGCTGCCGCCAAACGTGCTGAAGTACTCCATGCCATTTGCAAAACTATCCGCGATCTCCCGCGTGGTGATCACCGCACCCATCGGGTAGCCGTTGCCAATTGGTTTGCCCAGCACGACGATGTCCGGCTCGACCGCGTGCTGCTCGAATGCCCAAAAGTGCGTGCCGATGCGCCCGAACCCCGTCTGCACTTCATCCGCAATGCACACACCGCCTGCCGCCCGCACCAGCCGGTATACCTCCGCAAGGTAGCCGGCCGGCAGCATGATTTGCCCGGCCACGCTCGGGCAGGTTTCGGAGATAAATGCGCTCAAGCCGTGTTTTTGCTGCTGCAGTTGCGTGATGATGCTGCCAACATGCGCTGCATATTGCGCGCCTGCATCTGCAATGTCCGTTCGATATTGGCCGCGGTAAACATCGGGGACCAGCGTTTTGTGCACCCATGCCGGTGCGCCGCTGCCGCCCGGGCCATCGTGTTTGTACGGGCTGATGTCGATCAGGGTGCTGGTGTGTCCGTGGTACGCAGCGTCCATCACAATCAGCTGCTGCTGGCGTGTGTGGGCGCGGGCCAAGCGCAGCGCCAGCTCATTGGCCTCGCTGCCAGAGGCGGTGAAGAAGCATACGCGCAGCTGTGCGGGAAAATGCGCGGTTAACTGCTCCGAGTAATCCGCCAGCTGGTTTTGCAAGTAGCGCGTGTTGGTGTTTAGTACGCCCAGCTGCGCCTGCATGGCGCGCACCACGCGCGGGTGGCAATGCCCCACATGCGGCACATTGTTGTATGCGTCCAGATAGCGCCGCCCGGTTTCATCGTAAAGGTGCTGCATCCAGCCGCGCACAATTTGCAGCGGCTGGCGGTAACTGATGCTGACATTCCGTCCAGCGTGGCGGCTGCGCGCAGCCAGCAATGCTTGCGTGGCATGCGCAGCCGGGCGGGGCGTTGCAGGCATTGCCGGAATTCCAAGTATCAAGTTCGGGTCGGGCGAGATGCTGCGCCAAATTTCGCGCTGGCTGGCCAGCGCACTGCCATTGAAGTTGCAGGCAATGTCGAGCATGTCGGTGATGACTTGGAAGTGCACATGCGGCCACCAGTCGCCGTTGATGGGCGCGGCGCCAATCCAGCCGATGCGCGCGCCGCGCGCGATGGGCTGGCCAATGCGCAAGCCCGCCAGTGACTCGCGGCTGAGGTGCCCGTAAAGCGTGTAGAACGGCGTATCACCCGCCATGTGGCGCAGCACAATCACCGGGCCGTAATCCAACCGCTCAAGCGCATCTTCAAAGCCGGACACCACGCCGGCCAGTGGCGCGTATATTGGCGACCCCGCCGGCAGTGTCAGGTCGATGGCCATGTGGATCGTGCGCGTTTCGCTTAGCGGGCTTGGGCCGGCAAATGCAGCACTGGTATAAAAGGCGCGCGCCTCATCGTACCCGTTGATGCCAATCGACGCACCAGTTGTGCGCAGCAGTGCGAACAGGCGCTCCGTCAACGGGCTGGCAGCATTCTCGCGCTCATCACCAGCCAGCAGCGCACTGCCCACACTCAAATCAAATTGTGTCGCGCGTGCCGTGCGCACATCCACTTCCACTACAGAAGCAAAGCCGGATTGATTTTGGCGCAGCCACTGCACCACATGTGCAGTATGCGGCACGGGCTCGAGGCCGCAGGCGTGCCGCAACATGTAATGCGCAAAGCGCGGATGAATGCCGGCGAGCTGCGGCAGCGCAGACTGAATGGCACGCTGGCTGATGGAAAGATACGCATCCGCTGGCCGCTGCCGCTGCTGATACGCGGCAAGGCACGTGCTCATGCACAGGCGCGCGTTGATGAGGTGGAACAGAACGGCAATCTCGGGCTCAGTGAGCGGGTTGCTGCGGTGGTATCCGCGCACTACCTGCGCGGCAGCTGCCAGCGGGTCGGCTTTGCCAAGCACGGCGTAAGCAGCTGCCACCGCCAGTTCATTTACGCGGTGGCTGATGAGCATGTCGCCAAAATCGACAACGCCGGTAACTGCCTGGTTGCGGGAGTGGATGTCCGTGCCGCCGCCGGCCAGCACGTTGTAGTCATTCATGTCGCCATGAATTGCCTGCCGGGGCAGCGCTGCCAGCAAGGGCTGCGCGTGCTCAAGGTAATTTGCATGCAGCCGGCGCACAAGGGTTTGCAGATCCGGGTCGCGCACCAGGGCAGCGTGCGCATCAATGATGCCAGCAGCGCCGGCAAGATCCCAGATAAATTCGCGATGGATGGCCGCAGGCTTGAAATTTGCCAGCACCACGTCGAGTGCGGCAGCGGTGCCGCCTAGATCCTGCAGCAGTTCCGCGCTCTGGCGTTTTACTGTGGCCAGCGGCACACCCGCCAAAAACGTTAT